>Ga0326597_10000123_pt1 | contig 136953 bp, 134 predicted proteins | sample RVTome_12_FD_203789 | JGI IMG/M metagenome (GOLD analysis project Ga0326597, IMG submission 203789) | Soil microbial communities from uranium-contaminated site in the Upper Colorado River Basin, Wyoming, United States - RVT100D185 | ecosystem: Environmental > Terrestrial > Soil > Contaminated... | reverse complement strand
GCGGGTCAGCGGTCGACTTCAGCCGCTCGATGTACTCCGTCGCGTATGGCGCGCCGCCCACGATCGCCAGCTTCAAGTCCGCACGCACGCCTTCGAAGGCCTCGATGACCCTGTGTGCGTTGTTCTCGGGCTCGAGGCGGGCCACATAAAGCACGTACCGCTCATGCTCCAGCCCCAGGCCTCGTACGGCGTCCGGCATCGGCGAGCGCCCAACCGGTGTCCCGTAGGGGATCATCACCGAGTCTTTCTGGTACCGCTCCAGGTAGTAGTCGCGGATCACATCCGCGTCGCTGATCATCACGTTCGGCACGATCGTCGAGAGCCGCTCGCACAGCCTGTAGTACGCCCGCCCCGCCGCGTTCCACTTCTTCCGCTGCCGCTCGATGCCGTCAACGTTGATCGTGACCTTCGTGCCGAAGACGCGCGGGAACCACGCGAACGGGGCGTTCGCGCCGTTGCAGACCAGCACAACGTCATAGCGCTCCTTGATGCCGTGCAGCACCGAGAGACCCGTGTGCGCGACAGTGTCGAAGTACTTGTGCTTGATCGTCGGCAGCACCACCAGCCGCACGCCCCTGTAGTACTTGTCCGTCTGCGCCACGTGGTGCGAGCGCCCGTACACGGTCACGTCGTGGCCGCGCGCCGCCAGCCGCCACGACAGCTCCTCCGCGAATGTCTCGAAGCCGCCGTAGTTCGCCGGGATGCCGCGCGTCCCCATGATCGCGATCTTCACGAGCCGTGCCCCTTGATCGCCTGCGCGGCCGTAGCACCAGAAGGCAGTTGCGCCGCCGCCAGGACCCGGCTGTACACAGCCAGCAACCGCTGCAGGTAGACCTCCGGCGCGTACTGCGCCGAACGCCCCCGCGCCCGGTCCCCCATCGCGCTCATCTCGGCTCGATGCTCACGCGCCCAGGTCAGCTTCGCGGCCAGATCCGCCACGTCACCCGGGCGGTGCAGAAGCCCTGTCTCGCCATCGCGCACCAGCTCCGGGTTCCCGCCCAGGTCCGCCGCGATCACCGGCGTCGACTGCGCGAAGGCCTCGAGGATCACCATCGGCTGGTTCTCGTACCACTCCGACGGCACCAGCACCGCGAGCGCCTCCCGCATCATCGCCTGGGCGCGCGCCGGCTCGACCCGCCCCAGGAACTCGATGTTCGCGTTCCGGCCGAAGTCGCGCCGCAACTCGGCGAGCTGCGATCCGTCCCCGACGATCTTCACCAGTGCGCCCGCGCGGATGGCCGAGGCGCACAGCGTACGCAGCCCCTTCTCGGGCACCACCCGGCCGACGAACAGGAAGTGATCGCCGCGGTCGCGCGGCTCGCCGCCCTCGTTCAGTGCGGCGGCCGTGGGGTTAGGCAGCACCTCGATCCGGTGCCGGAATCCCATCTCCCGGAACTTCTCCGCCAGGAACCGGCTCGGCGCCAGGAACAGCGACACGCCGTCATACGAACGCCGCATACGGTGCTGCACGTACGACTCCACGGCCAGCAGCGCCGATCGGGCGGTTCCCCGGCAGTTCGTCGTGGCCGCGCGGTAGAACCGCCCGCCCAAGCAGTTCTCGCAGATCCGCCCGCCAGCCAGCAGCGTGTACGCGGGACACACCAGCTTGTAGTCATGCAGCGTCATCACAACCGGCACGCCCTCGTCCCGCAAGACGCGCACGATCGACGGCGTCAGCTGGTGGTTGATGCTGTGCAGGTGCGCGATGTCCGGACGGTGTTCCCGCACCAGCCGCCGCATGTTGCGTGCCGCTACGCCTGAATCCACGAACCGCACCGCCGTCCGCAGCGACGCCGGCGTCGGCTTCACCGACTGCAGGTCCATGTTCGGGCTGAAGTAGCCCGCGTACTTGCTCGGCCGGTTCCGCGGATCGCGCATCGAGAAGTCGATGACGTCGTGACCGGCGCCTCGCAGCAGGTCGCGCGTCGCAAACAGGACCGTCTCCGGGCCGCCGTGGTCGTAGAAGAACTTGTTGGCCAGCAGGATCCTCATGCGGGTTCCACCACAACCCCGGCCGCCTTCGTCCGCGCACCCCGAAGCGCTCTACGGTCATCCTGGATGTGCGCGAAGCGGTCGTACGCGCCGCTCTCCACGACGATCACCGCCGCGAAGGCCCAGAAGTACCACTCCAGCACGGTGATCACCAGCAGGTTGTCGGCGCCCGCCATCACCGCACGCGACAGGAACACCATCAAGAACGCCAGCATGAGGTCGCGCTTGAACGGTGTATCGGCCTCGGCGTAGCCGCGTCTCGTGATGTTGAACAGGCTCGCGTACATCACGAGCGTAAGCGTCAGGCCGATGAGCCCCGTCTCGGCCAGCAGCCGCAGGTACTCGTTGTGCGTGTACTCACCGGCCGTCACCACCACCGCTCGCAACCCCGCGCCCGCCGTCACCAACTCCGGCGGTGAAGGTATGCGTACCGCTTGTTCCCACTGCTTGGTCCGCCACAGCACGGACGAGTCGCAGTAGGTCACGCTCTCGCACGTGCCGGACGTTGCCTCGCTGATGCGCGCGCGCACGCTCGGCGCCCCCACGTAGGCGGCTGCCAGGAACAACGGGATCAGGATGAGCGCCCAGCGCATCCGGTACCACATCAGCACCGCCACCATCACCAGCACGCCGATCCACGCGCCGCGCGTCTGCGTCGCGTAGATGCTGAACAGCATCACCGGGATCATCACGCCCAGCGCCACGCGGCTCAGGCGGATCTGTCCGTGGAGAAAGAGCAGAAGCACCAGGGGAAAGATCTGGACCAGGAAGAACGCGTACGGCGACGGGTGCACGAACGTGGCGAGGATGCGGTTAAACCCGGCCGTCGAATGGTCGCCGCTGTCGTTCACGAACTGGTAGAGCCCGACAGTGAGAGGAATCACCGCCGCCAGCACAATCACCCGCAGCAGCCAGCGCCGCTCGCGCTCGGTCCGCATCAGGTCCACCACCATGATGTAGATCAGCAGCGCGCTCAGGATCCGCAGCCAGTCCTCCAGACCGTCTATCAGGCTGGGCGTGATCGCGAGCGTCAGGAACGTCATCCCCACGAACAGCGCGAACGGCGTCACGAGAGGGATGCGCCGGATGTCGATGCGGTTCATCGCGATGTGCGCAATTCCCAGCGCGATCACGAGCAACGACATCAGCGCGTTCGGGTTGATGCCGCCTCCCGCGTTGAGCACCGGCACGGTGGCGAACACGTCGACGGAGGCGCGAACCAGCAGCAGCCCCAGGAGCGCGACGCGCGTGTCCACCAGCATGACCAGGACGAAGGCGCCGACGACCGCGGTCGAAAGCGCCGCCTGCATCGGCAGGGTGAAGATCAGCAGGCCCACCAGCCCGCCCAGCGCAAACGACATCCCCAGGTCGCTGTGACGGCGAAGCAGGTTTCCCGCGATGGGGCGCGCGGCGGGCGTTGCGACGGCCATTACCCACCTGCCACGACGGTCGCCGTCGATGAAGGGCGCGGCTCGCGTCCGCTCTCCCGCTCGCGGAGCATCGGGGCCAGGATGGCCGAGACCTGCTCCACGCGATCGTCCCACGACTCGTGCGCCGCCGCGCGCTGGCGCGCCTCGGCCTTTTCCAGCGTATCCGTCGCGATCGCGCTGTCCACCTTTGCCAGGAAGTCCTCCGGCGACCGCGCGATCGCCATCTCCGCTCCCTCGTACGGCAACATCTCTTCCATAGCGCTCGCCACGATCGGCTTGCCCGCCGCCATGTATTCGTAGAGCTTCAGGGGGAAGATGTGGTGCGTGTAGTCGTTCAGGATGTACGGGATGAGGCACACATCCATTCCCTTCACGAACGCGGGCACGTCCTCCAGCTTCTGCTGGCCGAAGAAGTGCACGTTCGGCAGTCCGCGCAGGCGCGTCATATCCGCGGTGTCCCCCTTCATCGGCCCCACCACCGCGTACGACCATTCGGGCCGCTGCTCGGCCATGGATGCCAGCAGTTCGACGTCAAGCCGAAAGTCGATGACGCCGACGTAGCCGACGACCTTGCCCGGCAGCGCCGCCATCGCTTCCGGCACGACCACCTCATCCGACGACACGGCCAGGAAGGCCGCCACGTCGGCGCCCTCCGGCACGAAGTGGATGTTCGCATTGAACTGCCGGCGCGATTCCACCAGCTTACGCCCGGTGCAGATCACCACGTCGGCCTCGCGGCAGCACGCCTCCTCCAGCCCCATCTGGTTCCCCGAGCTGTGCCACCAGTACGGGATCGCGGAGAAGTCGTCGACGCAGTGAAACACCGACAGCGCCGGCTGCACGGCGCGCCCCAGGCCGGGAAGCCCCGGCTCGAAGTTCCAGTAGATCGTGTCGCGGAAGCCCAGCCTGCGCGTGCAGCCCGCCAGCCACCGCCGGATGATCGCCGCGTTGATCGCGTTCACCATGCTGTTCGTGCGGAACGGCAGGATCGGCGGCGGCGCCCCGGCCCACACGTTCTCCGCCACCTGCCGCGGACCGCGCATCCACCGCTTGAGCTGCAACCACACGGCCGAGCGCTTCCGCACGCCCGTCACGAACGACAGCGGCGAGATCGGCTGGTCCATGAAGAACACACGGTTCTTCTTCGCCAGCCGGCTCATCTGCTGCTGCGACGTGCCCCAGTGGTCGTCCCACGTCACAAAGGAGACGCAGACGATGTCTCGGCCTTCGATCATGCGGGGATCCTCGCCTCCTCAGGCCTTGGCCGGTACTTCCGCGCCTACCCGGGCGACCGGCTTCGCATGCTTCGGGTACGACCGCACCGCCTCGATCACCTGCTCGATCTCGCCCTCCGTCAGGGTCGGGAACATCGGCAGGCTGATGATCTGCTTCCAGAAGCTCTCGGTCACCGGGAGCAACTCGGTGCGATACGGCTTGTACGCCTGGTGCAGGTGTGTCGGCACGAAGTGCACCTGGCACCCGACGCCCCGCGACTTCAGGTGCGCCATCACGTCATCGCGATCCTCCGCCGGCACGCGGATCACGTACTTGTGCTGCGACGTGAACGCGTACTCCTTCGTGACCGGCGTCGTCACCCACCCCAGGTCCGCGAACGCGGCGTTATACGTCGCCGCGATCTCCCGGCGGCGCTGGTTGTGCTTCTCCAGCTTGCCCAGCTGCACGATGCCGATCGCCGCGGAAAGGTCGTTCATGTGGTGCCGGTAGCCGATCTCCACCGTCTCGTGGAAGTAGTCCTGCTCGCCCGGCGCCGGCGGCGTCCCCGGAGGGCGCGCGTGGCCCAGCCAGCGCAGCCGCCGCATCCGCGCGTCGAGCTCGCCGTCCAGCACGGTCACCATGCCGCCTGTGCCTGTCGCCAGGTTCTTCACAGGGTCGAAGCTGAACGTGTTGATCGACCCGAACGAGCCGATCATCCGGCCCTTGTACTTCGATCCGCAGGCGTGCGCGCTGTCCTGCACCACCGGCAGGTCGTGGCGGGCCGCCAGCTCCATGATCGGGTCCATGTCCACCGGATGTCCGGCGTAGTGCACCACGCAGATCGCCTTCGTCCGCGGGGTGATGCAGCGCTCGATCTCGTCGACCCGGATGTTGCCCGTATCGGCCTCGATGTCCGCGAACACCGGCACGCCGCCGGCGTGGATGATCGAGTGGTTCGTCGCCACGTAGGTCAGCGACGTCGTGATAACTTCCCCGCCGTCCAGGTCCAGCACCGCGAACGCCAGGTCCAGCGCCGATGTGCCGGAGTTGCAGCCCACCGCGTGCGGCACGCCGATGTACGCCGCGAACTTCTCTTCGAACTCCTTCGTCTTTGGCCCCAGCCCCAGGAATCCCTGCATGATCGGCTCGCGAAGCGCCAACCACTCCTCTTCCCCCACGGCAGGCTTGAATACAGGAATCATGGTCGGTCCTCCATTACTTGACAACGACGGGCGATGCCTGCCGCGTTACATCTGAATCTGTCGATTTCGCCCCGGCCGCCTCGCCCAGAAGCCGGGCGAGCTGCTCCACCGACCGGTCCCACGTGAAATTGGCTACGACGTGCTCCCGGGCCCGGCGCCCCATGCTCTCCCGAAGCTCGCGGTCGTCCAGCAGCCGCAGGACCGCATCGCCAAGCTCCTTCGGCTCGCGGGCGCACAGGAATCCCGTCTCGCCGTCTACGATCGTCTCGGCGGGCCCGGCCTCGTTCACCGCCACCGCCGGCGTGCCGCTGGCCATCGCCTCGACCGCCGCAAGCCCGAACGGCTCCAGGTGCGGCGTGAAGATGAAGGCGGACGCCGTCCGGAGCAGACGCTTCAGCTCGGCGTCTGGCAGGCGCTCACGCATCTCCAGGGTGACCCCTGCCGCGCGCGCCACGCCGCGGAGATACGCCGCCTCGCGCCGATGCGTACGGTTGCCGACCCACACCAGCGGCGGGCGCTTCGCTTCCGGTATCGCCCCGATGGCCCGGATTGCCCAGTCGAAGCCTTTCGTGGGCAGCTGTTCGCCCACGGTCAGCACGAACCGCTCGCGGCTCCCATCGCCCGGCCGGAACGCTTCGACGTCCACACCGGGGTAGTTCACGACGGGCTCCACGCCGTAGGAACGGTACGCGTAGTCCCGGCAGTACTTCGAGTTCGCGAGCACAAGTCTTGGCCTACGAGTGCCTTCGCGGTCCCAGCGCCGCATCAGCGTCCCGTAGAACGCATGGCGCCACAGGCGGGCGATGGCCCTGTCGTATGGCCGCGGCACGCGCGGTTCGTACAGCAGGCGCATGGGCTCGTGGCAGTAGTACGCGCTCGGCGTACGCGCATGACGCAGCGGCAGCGGCGCTTCCGTGTACCCGCCCACGCTCGCGAACAGCAGATCGTAGCCGCCCGCATCGATGCGCTCCGCGATCCGCCTCGATGCGCGGTCAAACCTGATCAGATCCACCCACAGGGCGGGCGCTTGCAGTGGCTTCAGCGCGCCGTGGAAGATCGGCACGTCGCGGAAGCGCTCCGTGTATGAGTGCGCCCCGAACTCCGTCTCGTCCGGGTAGTGCGGCGCATCCGGCTCCCGGTCGATGCAGAAGAGGTCCAGATCGTGGTACCGGCTCAAGCGCGAGACACATTCGTACAGCCAGCGCCGTCCGCCACCCCACCCCACGTTGTAATACAAGGCGATTCGTCGTCGGTCGGTCAATGCGGCGTCCCTACCTCCACCGTCGCCTGCTTCTGCGCCAGCGGCTCCGCGTCCCGCTCATGCCGGTGCAAGAGCAGCGCTCGTATTTCGGACGGCGAGAAGATGCGCATCGCGGCGATGCCCGCCCCGAACAGGATCCCTGCCAGCACCGCCTCGGACTCCCAGGGCAAGTGCAGCGCGTAGACCGCGACGCCCGCCACGCCGGCGACGGGCAGCAGCCGTCCCGTCACCCAGAAGGACGGCGTCGCCCCGATGTAGCGGCTGAGGATCACGAGCGCCGGAAGCAGCACCGCCGCCTCGGTGATCACGGTCGCCGCAGCGGCGCCTTCTTTGTCGTACAGGGGGATGAGCACCAGGTTCGAGGCCAGGTTCACGACCAGCCCGAACAGGGCGATCCACAGCAGCACGCCCTGCCGCCCGATCGCGATCAACCCGTGGTCCACCAGGTTCGAGAGCCAGATCAGCGCGATCGCCATCGACAGCACCTGCAGCGACACGACCGACTGTGCGTACGCGCCGCCGCCGATGAGTTCGATGATGGGCCTCGAGAACAGGATCAGCATCGTCACCACGGCCATCCCGCCCACCGAGAGCACGTCGTGCGACCGCTGCAGCAGCGTGCGAAACTGCGCCGCGTTCCCTTCTTTGTGCAACCCCGCCATGAGCGGGAACACCGAGCCCACGAAGAAGAAGCTCAGCGGGAAGGCCAGGTCCACCGCCCGGTACGCGAAGGCGTAGTAGCCCACCGTTTCGCTGTCCGTGATCCACTTCAGGAGCACCATATCGATCCGGCCGTACGCCGTGATCACCAGCACTGCCAGCCCCAGCGGGATCGCCTCGCGCGCCATCTGGCGCATGTAGTGCGGGTCGAAGTGAAACCGCGGCCGCACGAATCTGTGCGCAAAGTAGAGGCAGACGATGCTGTTCGCGAGGATCCCGATGTCATACGCGATCACCAGCCGCAGCAGGCCGCCGCCCGTCGCGGCCACCAGCCCCATCGCCGCCAGTCCCACGACCGACTGCGCGATCGCGCCCAGCGTGGCGTACTCCATCCGCAGGTTCGCGGCGAAGGTCGCACTGTACGAACCGCTGAAGATCGTCAGCGGAAACGAAAGCGCCGCCAGCGCCACCGCGGCCTGCATGTACGGCTCGTAGTCGAAGGCGTACGCCATGCTGACCACGAGGGTCGCCGATGCCGCCGCCAGCAATGTGCGGATCGTCAGGACGTTCCCCATCAGCTCTTCCGGATCGCGTTCCGTTGTAGAGAGGTGCCGCACCGCGATCGTCGCGACGCCCAAGTCGCTGATGTTGAACAGGGTGAGAAAGGCGATGACGAGCTGGTACTGGCCAAACTTCACCGGACCCAGGTACCGGGAGAGCACCGTCAGCGCCGCCAGCGAGATGAACACGGTGATCCCGCGCCCCGCAAGTTGGACGACGCTGTTGCGGGCCACTCGTCGTGCTTCCGTCATTGCACCCTTCCTGTGGTTGCGGCGGACTAGGCTTCGGTGGCCTTGCAGTACACGAGCCCCAGCGTCTTCGCTCCAAGGCTCGCCAGCTCCCCCACCGTGTCTTCTACGCTGGTGCTGCTCGCCTGCCCTTCGGCCGCCACCAGCACCACGCCATCCACGGCCGACGCGATCACCGCCGAGCCCGCGCCCGACGACATCGACGCGCCGTCGATGACCACGACATCCCACTTCGACTCCACCGCATCGAGGAAGCCGCGCATCTCGGTCGAGGCCAGCAGCTCCGATGGGTCGTTCATCTTCGTCCCCGCCGTCAGCACGCTCAGGCGCGGCACCGGCGACTCCTGGATGATCTCTTCGATCGCCTCCGCCACGGGCAGCGCCGGCCGCACGCCGTTCTGCGAGATGAAGTTGTACAGCCCGGGCGACATCGGCACGTTGAACAGCTTGTGCAGGTCGGGCCGGCTCAGGTTGGCGTCCAGCAACAGCGTCCGCAGTCCTGCCTGCGCCATGGCCATGGCCGTGTATGTTGCCACGGTCGTGTTGCCCTCTTCCTCTCGCGTGCTCGTGAACAGCACGCTCTTGCGCTTCGCCTCCTGCAGCAACGTGCGCAGCTTCGTCGAGAGCAGGCGGTAATCGGTCGAGACCGGCGGCGGCGGGTACTTCCAGCGGATCCCGAACGGGATCGACGCCAGCACCGGCAGGCGCGTGACGCTCTCCAGGTCGCGCACCCCGCGCAGCGTCGGGTCGACGTACTCCAGCACCAGCGACAGCGCCACGCCCGCAGCCAGTCCAGCCAGGAGACCGGCCGCGAGGTTGAACATCCACCGTGGGCTCACCGGCGCTCCCGGCGCTTCCGCCTCTTCGATGACGATGAAAGCGCGCGCCGCTTCGCCCTGTTTCAGCGCCGCATCCTCGCTCCGGCTCAACAGGGTCTGATACGAGTTGCGCGCCGATTCGACCGCTTGCTCCTGCGTCTGGATCTCCGCCTCGCTCGCGCCCGTCGCCTGCAGGTTGCTCAGCACTGCCTGCTCGTCGTCCAGCCGGTCCCGGGCGTCGTCGGCCTGCTGCCGTAGCGCCGCAGAGTCCGTATCGAACTGGCCCATGAACACCGGGTCGCGCAGCAGCTTCGTCACCTCATTGGCGATGGCCGCGGCCTCATCCGGGTCCGACGCTTTGGCCTGGATCTCGATGAGCTCGGAGTTCGGCACGGGGATGGTCGTCACACGCCCATCCAGGTTCGCCGAAGCGCCCTGCAGATCCAAATTCTGCGCGACGCGGTCGGTAAACGGCCGGCGCTTGATGATCTCGGAGTATGTCGTCAGAAAGCGCTCGGCGGCGTCGGCGCTCTGGGTGTCGACGCCGCTCGCGGCAGGGTTCACGCGCGCCGCTGCGGTGGCGACGTACACGGGCTCCTGCAGGAAGCTGAGCAGGGCGGCGCCCAGCACGGCCAGCACCACAGGCACCACCAGCACGAACTTGCGGCGGTTGATGAGTTGCAGGTAGCGCTCGAGCTGTAGTCGGCTCTCTTCGTTCAAGGTTCCCGCCCGTCAAGAGACAATTCGCCGGGATGGCTGCACCGGGTCAGGATATACAACGCGAGGCAGGTCCCGGCATGTCAAGTTCGGGATGGAGAGCCTACCACGCGCCCTTACCACCCAGTACGACGAGCGGCGTCCTGAGGATGATGCCGAAGTCCCCCAACAACGACCAGTTGCGGATGTACTCCAGGTCCAGGTCCACCATCTGGTCGAAGGCCAATTCGCATCGCCCTCGGACCTGCCACAGGCCCGTCATGCCGGGCGTCGTCGAAAGGCGCTGCATGTGGTAGGCGGTGTAGTGGGCGACCTCCCGCGGTAGCGGAGGGCGCGGCCCCACGATGCTCATCTCGCCTCGCAGGACGTTGAACAGGTTGGGCAGCTCGTCCAGGCTGCTGCGCCGCAGGAACGAACCTATCCTCGTGACGCGCGGATCGTTCCTCATCTTGAAGATCAGCGGCACATCCAGATCGTGGTCGTTGTGCTCCTCCAGCGTCTCCCGCAGGTCCTCGGCGTCGACGCGCATCGACCGGAACTTGTAGAAGTAGAACGGCCGGCCAAAGCGGCCGACGCGCTCCTGCTTGATGAACGCCGACCCGGGCGATGTGAGCTTGATCGCCACGATGATCGCCGCCATCGGTATCGCCAGAACCACCAGCGCCACAGCGGCGATGAGGCGGTCGAGGATGCCCTTCGCGGTGTACGCGAAGCCTCCGAGCTCGTGGTATTCGACGGGCTGCGTCTCGACCCTCGTCGAGACAAACTCAATCTCGGCGTCCCTGGTCACCATAGTTCGCATGCGCTCCCATCAAGCAAAATAGAACTACTCGACAAACCGGACAGGCTATCGCTTTGCAGTACGTGTTGCGCTTCGGGCGGGGACGGAAACTGCTTCACGAACATAACAGCAGATGGTCAACCGATCAAGAACTGACGTGCGATTTGGCCTGTCAAATAACGGAATTTCCCGCGCATCCGCATCGAACGCAACAGTCTTCGTCAGACCCTACAACGCACCGCCGCCGGAGCCGTTACCGGTCCGCTGCAAGCCTAGCGTGAGCTATGGGCTGCCGTGTAACCGCCGCGTTAAAGGTGCTGCTAATTGACGGGCGCCGCCGGGCCGCAACCATCGAACTCGCGAGCCCCGGCCGTGCCCTCCGGGACGATCCGGTACACCACCGCGCCGCCGTCGCGGAACGCTTCCTCCACCCACGTTCCCGGGGATGGCTCGGCCGCTCCCCAGAACCGTTCGCGGTGGCCGCAGAACAGGTAGTCCGCGTCGTGCCCGTGCAGCACGCCGCGCTCGCCCGCGAATGCCCCGTACGTTTCGCGCCATGCCTCGGTCCGGTCCGTGATATCGCGCGGCCGCCGGATCCCTTCGTTGAACAGGTAGTAGGCCATGGAGGAGTCGAAGTACAGCTCCAGCTCGACGCCGGAGACGCTCCTGTCGGAGGTGGGCACGTCCCGGGCCGGATCGATGCGGTAGAAGGCAGTTTCCTCATCGATCCCGTACGCGGCCGACACCCGCAGGTAGCGGTCGGCAAGCTCTTCGTTCGAGACCCTGGTCACGAAGCCGTCCGCAAGGTAGGTGGAGGCCGGCGTCATCGCCGCGAGGAGCTGGTTCGTGACCCAGCTCGGCGTCGCCACGGTATCGTCGGGAGAGAGGTTGTGCTCGATCCAGACGAAGGCCGCGTGCTCGTCCTCCGGCATGGCGTACATGTCGTCGATCGCCTGCAGCCCTCTCACCTGCACGGCGGCGAAGTGCGCGAACCCCAGCACTCCGGCCACGCCAAGCGCAACGGCAGCCGCCCGCCGGGGACCTTCTCCCAGCCGCTTCGCCGCCTCCGCGCTCCCGGCGATAAACAACGGGATGGAGAAAACCGGCCATGCCTGGAACAGGAAGTGGTCCGTCTGCGGCAGCCAATCGGTGGTCGATGCCGGCACCAGCGGCGCCGCGTAGAGCGCGATGTACAGCCGGTTGATGCGCGGCCCTTTCAGGGCGAACCATGCGAAGGGCACACCCAGCACCACCCGCTGCAGGATTGCCCGAATCCAGTCCGTGTGAAGCCCCAGCCCGCCGTATGCCCCCACCCGCGCCTGCACGTCATCGGGGAGTGTCAGGCCGTTGTGCGCCAGCAACGCCAACTCCGGCGCCGCTAACGCCAGACCGATCGCCAGCACCGCTGCGACGCGGAAGGCCGCAGGGCGCTCACCGGACCGCGCCAGCCACAACGCCCACGCCGCCAGAGCGAGGACCAGCGAAAGCCAGTAGAACAGGTACGTGTACACCAGCACCGCCAGCAGCACCCCGGCGACCCCGACCACCGCCCGCCTGCCCCCGACCACCGCCGCCGGCAGCGCCAGCACCATCCCGAACAACAGAGGCAGCGGGAGCGCCGGCGCCAGGTAGCGCGTCCAGATGTGGACTTCGTGCTGGGGGTCCAGCGTCAGTAGCGGTTGCAGCACGGACCAGTGGCGCAGCGCCAGGAATCCCGGGCTGCGATGCACCAGGTGCAGCAGCGCCAGCGACAGCCCCATCGCGCTCATCCCCGCCCATCGCGAACCCGTCAGCCGCGAGGCAAGCGCGTAGTACAGAAGAAACGCCGCGGACGCCGCCGCCGTCGCGACCACCGCCATCGCCTCCGCCGTGCCGCCAAAGACGTGGCCCAGCGCCCCAATGACGACGTTCCAGAGAGACGCGGTCTGCGGCGGCGCGCCCTCTTCGTCCGCCAGGTACGGATCCCGGATCGGGATGCTGCCGTCATATGCATCCCGCACCAGCGCCCCGTACAGCGCCTCATCCAGCCCGATGCTGCTGCCGCCCCAGACGTTGATCTGGACGCGTACGCCCTCGTCCGGCGTCGTCAGCAGCAGCCACCACCGCGGCATCACCAGCATCGCCGCCAGCACCAGCGCGACCCCGATGCCGGCCGCGTGCCTCCGCAGCACACCCGTCAGGGGCGTCAGCAGTGCTCGCGTCTCGCGCGCCGCCGGGGTCCGTGCGTCCGTCTCGACGATGCCTGGCGCGCGGGTCTGCCGCCGCGATCGCAGATCGTGGTCCACGTGTGAGTCCAGCTCGCCGCTCCAATCGTCGCAGGATACGCGCCAGTCTATGTGATAGATTCGCGGCCTCCTCCGCGTACGCGTCGCACAGGAGCAACCTGACCACCCCGGCCGCTTCCTCGAAGTCCTTCGCACGGTGCTCTAGGTGCTTCGCCAGATCCAGCCCCGCGACCCGGTCGCCCAACGCCCACAGCCGGCGCCAGATCTCGACGCCCTCCGCTCGGGATCCGTGCCGCTTGCACAGCCCCGCGTGCCTCGACGCCGCCCACGCCCAGTCGTCGCAGCCTTCCAGCCATGGCAGCGCCGCCCTGTACAGCCGCATCGCCCGCCGCGCCTGGCCCGCGCGCTCCCACCACCGCGCCACGGCGATCGCGTCGTCGGGGTCGTGGTCGTCGCGCGAGAGCAGGCCGGCCAGCGACGACAGCACACCCACCAGCGACAGTACGTCCTCGGCGTTGTGCCGGAAGACGCCGCGCAGGGGACCGGCCCGGCCAGCCACCAGGTAGTCGCGATAGAGGGCCGGGATAAGCGAGCCGGGCACATCGTCCGGGCGGTCGATGCGCAGCAGGCGCCGCTCCACCTCAGCGAGGCGGCAACCCGGCATACGGTGTGCGTAGAGGCGCCGCACCGGGTGCAGCAGGTCGAAGTGCGCCATCGCCTGGTACGGCGAGGGCAGCCGCGCCAGCGTCAGCCGCGACTCCATCACGGGTACGTCGAAGGCGCGGCCGTTGTAGGTGACGACCACCTCAAAGCGCGTGAGGTCCTCGGCCAGCATCGTCAGCATCGCACGCTCGTGCTGGAGCCCGGCGAGGAAGTACTGGCGCAGCCGGAAGGCCGGCGGCTCCTGCGGCAGGGGTCGTTCTAAGGTGCCGAGGCCGGCGAGCACGACGTACGTCCCCGTCCCGCCCGACAGCCCCGTCGTCTCGATGTCGAAGAAGGCGTACCGCTCCGGATGCGGCGCTCGCTCCGCGCGCAGCAGGTGCGCCAGCGCCGCCGGGTCCGCCTCCAGCGCGGATCCCAGCGCGTGCGTGCCGTGCGCGTGGTCAAGGGCGAACCACTCGTCGCGCACGAATACCGGCCCGTGCGGCGTCTCGTGCCACTCCCCGCGAAGGATCTGCTCGATGGGGGGCAGTTCCTCCTGCGCGCGCATCGGCGACGATGCGGGTCGGGCCGTCGCGTACGCCGCGATCGCATGGCGGAGCCTGTCGAGGGTCGGTGTGGCAACCATAGCGTCAGCTATCGACCAGCACAGCCGGTCTCCCCGGCGATACTTCGTGGGACCCTGCTGAGGCAGGGGAGGCCGGCTGTGCTCCATCCAACGAGTGCGCGGGCGAGGGCGCCCGCCCTCCATCTTCACGATCCACCAGCCGGCGCAGCAGGGTCGCCGCCGCGCGCTTGTTCGTGTCGTGCTCGCCGATCGACGGCCCCACACAGCCGGGGCATCCAGCCTTGCACGCGCACCCCTGCACCACCTCCAGCGCCGCATGCATCAGCCGCGTGTGGATCTCGAAGAGGCGGCGCGACATGCCGACACCGCCGGGCTGGTTCTCGTACAGGAACAGCGTCGGCCGCTCGGTGAACGGGGATCGCACCTGTGCGACGGCCTGGAGGTCGCGCGGGTCGCACATCAGGAAGATGGGCGCGAGGTGCCGCAGCAGGTGCGCCATGCCCCAGAGGCCCTCCTGTATGTCCGCGCGCGACATGCCGTCGATGGCCGAGTCGCCCAGCGCGAACCAGTACCCGGTCGTGTGGCGATTCTCCTCCGGGATGCTGATCTTGCCCCAGCCAACGTTCTCGTGCGTGTCGAGCTTGATCTTCTTGAAGATGGTCGCGACGTCGCGCACCGCCACCTCACCGTGCTCGACCTCGCAGCCGCGCGAGGGCGCGCGCTCGAACGACTCCAGCACCTCCAGGTCGACGGCGAGGTTGGCGTCGGTGTAGTAGTCGACGTCGACGCGGTGCACATAGGCCTTCTTCTCCTCCCAGTTCAGGCTGTCGACGTGGTACATCTGCCCGCCGTGCATGTAGATCGCCTCGTCGTGGATCAGCAGCGGCGCAGACGGCCGGTCGATCTCGCCGATGACGCGTGGCTTGGGGCCTTGCTCGATGATCACGAAGTTGTCGATCGCCGCCGACCGCAGCGACACGCCCTCCGCCGGGAACACCTCCGCCATCCAGTGCCAGCGGCCGCCGGCGTGCACGAGGATGCCCTCGGCGGCGAGCAGGTCAAGCAACGAGTGCAGTTCCGGCCCGAAGTCTTCGTTCCCCGTAGGGGCGCTCGCAGAGTCGCCGTGGAGACAGCCTGCTGCGCCCTCGTCGTCCCGACCGGGCGCAACAGGTTGCGCCCCTACGTCGTCAACATCCTTCTCGTCGAAGGGGAGCTCGAAGGAGGCGCACTTCAGGTGGCTGATGCGGACGAGCAGGTTGTCGGGATCGACCAGGCCGGCCTCCGGCGACGTCTCGAACAGGTACTCCGGATTCGAGGCGACGTACTGGTTCAGGGGCGACGACGACGCGACGATGCAGGCGAACGACGGCCCGTGCCGCCGCCCCGCGCGCCCCACCTGCTGCCACGCCGACGCCAGCGTGCCCGGATACCCCGTCAGCACCGCCGCATCCAGCCCGCCGATGTCCACCCCCAGCTCGAGCGCGTTCGTGGCCACGACGCCGCGGATGCGCCCGTCGCGCAGCCCGCGCTCGATCGCACGCCGTTCGTTCGGCAGGTAGCCGCTCCGGTAGCCCTCGATGACGGGCGCGCGGTCGGGGCCGACGGCGCGGCCCGGCTCGCGCTCGAGCGACTCGCGCAGGTAGCGCAGCAGCAGCTCGACCCGCACGCGCGACGGCGCGAAGACGATGGTCTGCACGCCAGCGCGCAGCAGCCGCGACCCGATCTTCCGCGCCGCGCCGACGCCGCCCTCGCGGATGCCCAGCTCTCGGTTCACGACGGGCGGGTTGTACACGGCGACCGTCTTCGGTCCGCTCGGCGCGCCGTTGTCGTCGACGAGCGTCACCGGCGTGCGCGCGATGTTCCGCGCCAGCTCCGCCGGGTTGGCGATCGTCGCCGAGCAGCAGATGAAGACAGGGTCGGAGCCGTAGAAGCGGCAGACGCGCCGCAGCCGCCGCACGACGTTCGCCACGTGCGAGCCGAAGACGCCGCGGTACTGGTGCAGCTCGTCGATGACGACGTACTGCAGGTTCTCGAACAGCTTCACCCACTTCGTGTGGTGCGGCAGGATGCCGGTGTGCAGCATGTCCGGGTTCGTGACGACGACGTGCCCCGCCTCGCGCACCTTGCGCCGCGCGTCGCCCGGCGTGTCGCCGTCGTAGGTGAAGGTGCGGATGTCAGCGCCGAGCTGCGTGATGAGCGCGTGCAGCTCCTGCATCTGGTCCTGGGCCAGCGCCTTCGTCGGGAAGAGGTAGAGAGCGCGGGCGTTGGGGTCGGCGAGGATCGACTGCAGGACCGGCAGGTTGTAGCACAGCGTCTTGCCCGACGCGGTCGGCGTCACCACGACCACGCTCTCGCCGCGCAGCGCCTCCTCGACGGCCTGCGCCTGGTGCGTGTACAGCCGCTCGATGCCGCGGTTGGCCAGCGCCGCCACGAGCTGGGGGTCGATGGCGTCGGGGAACGGCGCATAGCGCGCCTTCCGCGCCGGCATCTCGTGCCACGCCACAAACCCCGACCGGTCGGCGGGATTCCCCGCCAGCTCCGGGTCGTTCCTCAGCGCCTGCAGCGCCTGTTCGAGTGCCAATTGCGCCTCCCTGCGGCCGTTTTTGGGGGAGTTTCCGTGGCTATGCGGGCCGAAATCGAATCTGGGAACGGAGTTTGTTTTGCAGTTTTGCCCTTTCGGGCGCGGCACCCCGCTGGCTGGTTGTTCCGTACTTTGGCTGTGGTAAGGTAAGTGGCCCATCACTGTATAATCTCCCCCAGACCGGCACGGCGCACGGAGTGCCGGATGCTGGATATGGGGAGGCTAATCTAGTGACTATTTTAGGCGCATTTGTCGACGCAGACAGCGTCTTTGTCGCTAGCGATAGTTTAGGGATCAATAGCGCCTCTGACGCTAAAGACGAGAGTGTGATCAAACTGTGGGCAATCGCAAACATGCCTATGGTATGGGGATTCTTTGGGCACGACACAATTGGTCAGGCCGTAGGCGCGGCGCTCTCCAAGCACTTCGAGAAGGGTCGAGTCACCGACTGGGCGGACTTCGGGGCAGTTCTTGGCGAGATGACAGCAACCGCGAATGGGAACGCAAAGCGGCTCGCGGAACTTGCTGGTACGGAACTCCCACCTCACTGGGGCATCTGCACACTCGCGGCGGGGTATGTTCGGCGAGAAGCCGGAATCGTCGTAGTTGATCAGATCGGCCAACCCGTCCATAGGAATCCGGTGGCATTTCTTGCGAGTCCTATCGGATTTGCGGCAGCAAATGCAGCCTGCACAACGCTTGAGCGCGAGCGCGGAGACGCATTTCGACTAGACGCGGACACGTTACGAATGGTTATGGGTGTCGTCACGAGCATCGTCAACGGTGCTGGTGGCGCGATTCAGCTGTGGCAGGTGACGACAAAGGGACCGGAGCGACTGCAATGAGGCCGCTTGGAAGGCTAGCGTCGGACGAACGGCTCCAGACGCCGGAGCAGCATCCGGACATCCCGGATCGTGTCGCGCATCAGGGGAAAGAGTTCGTACTTGGAGGCAGGTTCGTTCCGTCCGCCCCCGGTTATCTGGACGAGTATCTTCGCGGTGCCGCTGTACTCCATCTGCACTTCCGATGGACGAACGTCGCCCATATCAGTGGCGGGCTTCCAGCTCCATCCGACTACTGTGCCCTCTTTCATGTAGGAGCCGTCGCCGAGCGGGTGCGGGACAATCTGTGTCTCTCCTCTGATGGACTGGGTTACGATCGGATTGAAGACGCCACCGCCTACCGTGATCAGCGTGCGGTGCTTATCAGCGTTTTCGAGGCGACTGATGATTCCGATCGGCCAGACGAAGCGGTCGGTACCAAAGTGATAGGGTTGCACCTGTACGACGAGTGTCCGTGCCTCTGGAACCAGCCCGGCGATTGCGCTCTCGAAGTTCGTCCGTCGATCGGCATCATCGATCACGAAGTCGCCGTTAGTGTCGCGAGCCCAGATGTCATCGAACAAGATTGGGAAGCTCGCCTTGAATCGACGCTTGTTGGGGACAGAGGCGACGATGATGTGATCGAGCGCACTTCGCAGGTTATGTACGAAATCGCCGAGCATAACGGCGATCATCGGATCAGGCTGCTCAATGAGCCGAACCCGGTACTCAACCTTTCGCTGGCTCTCGGGCTTGTGGACACGGACAAGTTCGTAAGGGTGTCGGCCCGCGTAGACCCCGGCTTCACGTTTGATGTCTATCATGTGCTTCTGAGCACGCTTGACTTTGAGCCACCAGGAATCGGCGTGGGCCATGATGTAAACTCCGACCATGAAGCGCGCCCGCGAGACGGATCACCCGACACAAAAAACCGAGACGGGCTACGAGATACCGATCCCCACTCGTGGGGAATTCATGCGGAATCTCAAGAAGACGGCGAAGCCGCCGCCAGCGAAGAAGCGATCAGTTCTGCGGCGAAGCCGCCCGAAGAAGTAGCGTCTCAAACTGCGCCCGCTCGTCAGAGCGATGGTTGTACCGCCAAACGTACTCATTCAGGTAGCCCTGAAGATGCTTAGCGGACACCGAGTGGTACACCCCGCCGATCCCTCGCTTTCATCAGCGACCAGAAGCCCTCGATCGTGTTCGTGTGAACGTCGCCGCTCACGTAGACCTGCTCCGAGTGGTTGATCCGGTCATGTCGGAACCCGGCACCCGTGAGGCCGCTGTACGACCGCAGTTCATCGGTATAAATCGTCGATGCGGGCATGACCCGCCGCTCAATGTGCGGCATCAGCGTCACCGTGCGGACGTTAGGCACGGTCACAGCCATGACGCGCCCGCCCCGCTCAACCACGCCGAACACGGGCACTTTGTGAGAGCCGGGGCCGGGGCGACCGCGCGGCGTGTTTCGCCGCTTGCCGCCGACGTAGGTTTCGTCCGCTTCCAGCGTGCCGCCCATCGGGGAGTCATCCTGCCCCATGAGATCGTTGCGGATCTTCTTCATCATCCGGGCAGCCGTCTTATAGTTGACGCCAAGCTCTCGCTCCAGTTGTTTCGCGGAGATTCCGCAACGAGTGCTGGTCATCAGGAACATCCCATAGAACCACAGGTGAAGCGACGTAGACGACTTGTGATAAATCGTCCCGGCCGTGGGGTGCAGATGGTGGCCGCAGCCGTTGCACGTCCACGACTGACGCTGCTGAGAAGTCCCGTACCGCTTGAATACGCGCTCGGTGTCGCACTTCGGGCAGTGGGCGTGTTCGCCGTCCGGCGAGTAGCGATTGCGCCACAGCCATTCAAGGCACGTCGCGTCGTCGGGGAACTCGCGCATGAAATCCATGAGCGTGTATCGCGAGTCCGACGATGCGGCGTTGATGGGCTTGTTTCGGTCTACTGGAGGCATGGCTTTGGGCTCTCTTTCTAACCCACAGTATCCCGTATCTAGCTTATACAGTCAAGGGCCATTTCCCTTGGCTGTTTTGCGGCGACGGTTGGGCGCGGCAAGCAGCGCCCCTGCGCCACCATTCGCCCGGCCCCGAGCGCAGAACAGGTGTACGGGTGTGGAGTATAGGATTAGAACGGAGGTTCGTCAACCGGCTGGACTGACTGCGCAGGGACCAAGCTTTAGGCTCGCTTTCGCGATTTGCGGACCTTCGAAGCGCCCCGCGTAGCTTCCTTCTTGGCGAGCCTAGCGGCATCAACGGTCAGACTCGTTGCTTGGTCTGCACGCTGAATACCTACTTCGAGAAGGGGGATGATCGCAGCCGGCTGCAGGGATTCCGGTCCAGGACCCACGTTCGCAGCTGCCAGCCCGAACTTCGCGTAGAACGCCCACAGCCCCTCTGTGATGCCCTGCTTCTCCAACATCAATTCGACGAGCTCTGTGTAATTGAAGACGATCTGCTGCGCCTCTGCCATCCTAAGCACCCACTTCCACGCGCTCTGGGTTCTGATAGACGTTCAACCCCTCCAGCACGACCGGTTCTATTCGTTGAGATGAAAACGACTTCAGATGGAAAAGGCTCTCAACTGTTGCCCTACTCGATTCGATGCCTCCCGGATAGAACAACGTGCTGTTGGTTTGTGCCTTCTCAATACGGGCTATGACGCCAGCTAAATTGGCGCTAACTCGCGCAGCCAACTGTTCGGCACCGACCGCAACGCCAACCGCCGCGACGATAAACGTGTTCAGGCTGACTGCGTCGCGCTGTGCGAACGCGATAGCCCGCCTGTGGAGGCTCTTCGGGAGTCGCAGAGAAAGCGTGCCGGAAGGTTCGGCGAGAGCAAACGGTTCTGGAATCGGATACCCCTGTGCCTGTGCACTCTCGATCCATGATTCTGCCACCCCCTCAAGATTCCGGTATGCCTCTTCAGCGGTCTCCCCATCCGCAAAGCAGCCGGGAAACTCGAGAAGCTCCGCAGAAAACAGCCCCGATTCGTCCGGAATGATGACTCGACTATAAGGGCGCCGCAGTATCTTTTCGGTGGTCATGCTAGCCATTCCCCTCATTGATTGGCGTTTCCTTGCCGAGATCCTCCTCAAGTACTTCTAAGATGCTCATCACGGTACGTGCCGCCATCGCCCGCGGGTGATCTGGGATCGGAAGTGGCGGACGCCCCGGCATCTCAAACACACGATGCTTTCCGCGTTTGGCCTCCTTACGACCGACGCCCTTCGCCACCGAAATCAACTGCCGGGCGTGGACGTTGTGGCGTCCCTTCCGCAAAGCCTCGATTTCGGCCAGAATCGCCGTTCGGTCTACCATGGTATCGGATATAATACCACGCGTCTATAGAGCCGCCAGCGGCAAGACGCTGATTTCACCCTTTCCCAAGGAGGGGCGAAGGATGTCCCGCGAGTCTACGCCTTCGGAAACCCCAACCACGCCCGCTTGCGGGCCAGCGTCACCGCGAACAGCCCCCACTTCTCCGTCTCCGACCCCACCACCTCGAACCCCGCCTCCCGCAGCCACTGCTCCGTCAACTCCACCGGCCGGCACTCCATGATCCAGGGGAGGCCGTCGCGGTTCGGGAGGACGTTGGCGATCATGTCGAGCTGCGGGTGCGAGGGCTGCGTCGTCACGATGATGCTCGCCCCCGGCGCCGCCACGTCGTGCAGGGCGGAGAGGGAGCGCGCGATCTTCGTGCGGTCGAGGAACAGCTCGTACAGCCCGGACACGATGATCACGTTCGGTTTCGGCGAGATCGTCGCGATGCTGGCGGGGTCGAAGGCGTCGCCGCGCTCGTGGCGGACCGCAGTCACGCCCAGCTCGTCGGCGATCTGGCGGCCGCGCCGGATGCCGGTGGCGGAGACGTCGCGGCAAAGGGCCGAGACGCCCCGCTGTCCACACTCCCGCAGCACTTCGATGAGGTAGCGGCCCGGACCGGAGGCGACATCGACGACGTGGGTGTCGCGGCCGGCGGCGCGGTTCCGGGCGATCTCTTCGCGCACCAGGCGCTTCAGCAGCTCGCGGCGGTTGCGGATGCCCCGCCAGCCGATCGAGTCGAGGTACACGCGGTCGATGAGCCGCCCGACGAGCAGCTTGCCCCGCGCGCGGTCCTCGTACACGTAGTCCAGCATGTCGCCGGAGTCGAAGCCGCGGCGGTAGCCGAGCGCGATGCCGTCGCTGAGGCGGCCGGCGGTGCGCATGACGAGGGACAGTGCCCGCCACTTCAGCGCGCGGCTGACGCGGGCTTCCTTCGCGGCGGGGATGTTCGCGGGGATGTTGGTGGTTGGGTTGCTGGTGGCCTGCATGACGGTCCTCCTGCGTGGGCTATGCCTGTGTAGTTGGCGCAGAGCCCCTCGGCTAAACCCCCGCCTCTCGCGAGACGGTGAGGGGCCCTGCGTCACCAGCATCGCGCCCCGCACCATGCGCTGGCATCGGACGCAGTAACCATTCGCGGCTGACGAATGTACCACTCCGGTTTGACGCGTCTGCCCGTGCCCGAGCAGGGGAGCCCGGCTGTGCCACACAGGCGGCGCTGTCGCATGGGCCATGATGGTGGTTGTGGCAGGGCACAGCCGGTCTCCTGCGGGCGACTCTTCGAAGGACCCGTGCCCGAGCAGGGGAGCCCGGCTTTGCCATGTGCGGGCGCTGTCGCATGAGGCATGATCGCATCGACCACAGTGCACAGCCGAGACGGCTGTGCCACACAGGCGACGCTGTCGCATGGCGCATGATCCATCGACCACAGTGCACAGCCGGTGCGGCTGTGCCACAAGGGCGCGCCTCGGGGTGCCCCTACGGTCCGCAGTCCACTGCGAACTTCCCTAATCGGATCTGGATCGACGAACCCGTATGACGAATGCCAGGACGGCCACCGATGTAAGCGCAGCGAATACCACTCCAACGGACGAGACGGGCCACAAGTCCCCGACGGTCACGCCAACGATCAGCGAGACAACGAGTGGGAGGAAAACGCCCGCAGCGACCATGACCGTGACGTTATGCGCGAGTTTCTGGGGGTGCGTCTTCGGAGAGCCCGTGGCCAAAGCGTCCGCCTCGGCGCCCAGCCCGGAAGCGCGCCAAATCGCAGGCCGGTATCGATCGACAAGGTACAAGACGGTCGCCATGCACGCGACCGCTGTGGCAAGGGCAACTGCAGCAACGAGCAGGCCCCACGACATGCCGTTCGCTACGAGAGAAATGAAAATGATCGCCACGCAGCCCAAGGCGAAGCAAGCGATCCCTCCTCGCACTGATGGCATGGCGTTCATGTGCTGACTACGCCGCCTTGCGGGCGGTGGCCGGCGCTTCGACCTGCTCCTGCGGCTCCTCTGGGGTCTCCTGCAGGTAGAGGAGCACGGCCTTCACGCGGGGGTGCGCGGAGTTGTCGCGGCTGAGGTTGAGCTGGCCGAAGATGGCGTTGATGTGGTTCTCGACGGACTTCTCCTCGAGGACGAGCGCGCGGGCGATGGCGGCGTTGTTGTGCCCCTTCGCCATCAGCGACAGCACCTCCATCTGGCGCTTCGTCAGCGCGCCCAGCCGCGAGTCACGCTGCCCCAGCCGCTCGACCACCGCCGGGTCCATCACCACGAGGCCGCTCGCCGCGCCGTCGATCGCCCGGATGAGCGTCGCGATGTCGTTCACGGACTGCCGCAGCAGGTACGACCAGCCGGCCGCACGGAACGCCGGCAGCGCCGACATCGTGCGGCGGTCGGGGTTGTCGCCCAGGAAGACGACCTTCGTGTTGATCTGCAGGCTGGAGATCGACTGCGCCAGGGAGAGCGCGTCGTGCTCGGTGTCGCGGTCCAGGCCGATGAGGACGATGTCCGGCCGGTCGTTCGCGACCGCGGTCAGCGCCTGCACGACGTCCGCGGTGGCCCCCGACAGGGTCAGCCGCTCCTCCGCGCCCAGCACGGTACGCAGCATGTCGCGGAACAGCCCGTCCGCTTCGAATATGAGCACGCGGATCGTCGTAGATTCCTGCATCTCTCCTTCCGTTTATCGACCCGGAGGCCCCCACACGCATGCGGGACTTCCTGATTCTCGCTGTGACACCTGCGGCCGTTCACGTACGCGACCCGCCGTACGGCGGATCCCTAACGCCCAACGACCAACGCCTATACCCTCCCCCACGTGGTGAAGATCGCGGTGCTGGCCAGCTTCAACATGGACCTCGTGATGCGCATCGAGCGGCGGCCGGAGGCGGGCGAGACGCTGCAGGGCGAGTTCGCGCAGCACCTCGGCGGCAAGGGCTTCAACCAGGCGGTGGCGGCGCGACGCCTGGGTGCGGAGGTCGTCGTGTGCGGCCGCGTCGGCGACGACGAGTACGGCCGCCGGTTCCTCGCCGCGCTCGACGACGAAGGCATCGACCGCCGCGCCGTCGTCATCGACCCCGAAGCCGGCACCGGCGTCGCCACGATCTACGTAGAACCCGACGGCACCAACACCATCGTCCAGTCCCCGCGGGCGAATCTGAACACCACGCCGGCGGACGTCGACCGCGCTCTGCCTCTTCTCGAAGGCGCGCAGGTGGCGATGACGCAGCGCGAGCTATCACTATCCGGAACGCAACGGTTCCTGGAGTCGCTGCGCGGGCGCGCGGCAACGTTCTTCAACCCCGCCCCGGCCGGTGATGTACCCGCGAGCGTCCTCGACCCGAGTGAGATCGTCGTCGCGAACGAGATCGAGGCGCGCACGCTGCTGGCGATGCCGTGCAGTTCGATCGTCGAGTGCCAGGCGGCGGCGGAGACGCTGCGCGGCAAGGGTCATCGGATCGCGGTGATCACCATAGGGGCCGAAGGAGCAATCGGAGTCTCGCAAGAGCGCTCTGCGCACGTGCCCGGGTTCGATGTGGCGGTCGCCGACACCACCGGCGCCGGCGACGCCTTCTGCGCCGCGCTGGCCGTCCGCCTCGCCGAACGCGCGGATCTCGCCGACGCCATGCGCTTCGCGAACGCGGCGGGGGCGCTCGCCTGCACGAAGCACGGCGCCTATCCGTCGATGCCGCACCGGGCGGAGGTGGAGGCGCTGCTGCGGGAGCAGGGCAGCGGTCGGTAACGGCACGGCCCCGGTGCGCCCATCCCACCCGGCGCCACGCGATAGTGCCACAACCGCAGTCGTAGGGGCGCTGCTCGCCGCGCCCTCGCCGGCCGCACCCCAAGGTCCCTTTATCACCGCACACGCACAGCCGGAGACGGCTGTGCCACACCTGCCGGTACTCGTGGTCGCCGCGCCGAACGTTCGCGGACGCCGCAGCGTGCCCCTACTACTACGAACTACTCACTACGAACTTGCCCACGAACTACTCACTACCAACTACGAACTGCCGTCACACTTCGTCGGCCACCTCCGCGATGCGCGTGTGCGTCAGCGTCTCCGTCGGCTCGACCACCGTCTCCGCGTCAGCGGTGCGGACGGGGGATAACAGCAACGTCGCCGCGCCGAGGAGCGCGGCGCCGCCGCCCGCCACGAGCGATGCGCGCGGGCCCAACGTGCTGACCAGCACCGCGGTGGCGAGCGAGCCTGTCAGCGTGGCGACCAGCCCCGAGAAGCGCACGGCGGAGTTCACGCGGCCCATCACGCGGTCGGGCGTGATCGCCTGGCGAAGGCTGACCAGGTTGATGTCGTACACCGTCCAACCCGGGTCGGAGATGATCTGCTGCGCGACGAGCAGTACGGCGGCCAGCCAGATGATGGTCGGCGCGCCGGCCATGATTAGGACGCCGACGCCCCCCAGCGTCAGTCCCAGGATCATCGCGCCGCCGGCGCCCAGCCTTCGGCGGCACAGGTCGGCCCCGAGTGCCCCGCCCAGTGACGTGACGCCGCCAACGGCGTAGATGAGGCCCTGCGCGCCGGGCGAGAAACCCAGGTCGCGCGTGACGAAGAGGATGATGACGCCGCCGATCATGCCGGACGCCAGGGACATGCACATCCAGCTCAGCACCATCGGCACCTGCAGTGGGTCGTGGACGATGGCGCGCAGACCCTCCACGACCTCGGTGCGCACGGACTCGCGCTCTTCAAGCGGCCTGGACGGCGGCTCGGCAGCCTCGATACGGAAGATCGAGTACGCGGACACCAGGAACGTCGCGGCGTCGATTGCCATCGCCCCCGGCGCCGTCAACAGCTGCGCCAGCCAGCCGGCGGAGCCGAACGCGCCCGCCTCGGCGACGGATGCGCTGGCGGCGAGCTTGCTGTTGCCCTCCACCAGCTCGTCGTTGCGGACGAGCGTCGGCAGGTATGACTGGTACGCAACGTCGAAGAACGTCGTCAGCACCCCGGACGCGAAGGCGACGGCGTAGAGCTGCGGCATGTGCAGCGCGCCGAACAGCGCGGCCAACGGCACCGAGCCGATAGCGGCAGCGCGCGCCAGGTCGGCGGCGATCATGATCGGACGGCGGCGGAGGCGGTCGACCCACACGCCGGCGACGAGGCCGACGGAGATGCCGGCGAGCACGTCGACGCTGGTGAGCAGCGCCACCTGCCAGCCGGGCGCGTCGAGGAAGATCACGGCGGTGAACGGCAACGCCAGCCGCGTGGTCAGCGAGCCGAAGACAGACACCGTCTGCCCCGCCCACAGCCGGCGGAAGTCCTCGTGCTGCCACAAACCGTCGCGCCAGAATCGCATCGCCGGATTCTACAGGACGGGATTCACCACAGAGACACTGAGAGCACAGAGGTGTTCTTGGGATCGCCCGAGAGGCGTTGGCGGCGCTATCGCATGTGGCCGCCTACGTGATCGCGGCAAGACCCTCGCCTGCGCTCGGGGTGCTAGGGGACCGGCATGCACGCACAACCGTGCATGCGACAGCGTGAACGGCGCCTCTACCAGACCCAGAAGGATCCTCTGTGACCTCTGTGTCTGTGTGGTGAATCTACAGGCCATTCGCACGGAGGAACTGGAGGACCGTCTCGTTGAACTGTTCCGGCTGGTAGAGGTTGACGGCGTGCCCCGCGCCTTCGATGACGGCGAGCTGCGCGCCGCGGACCTTCGCGGCGAGGTACTCGCAGCCGGACTGGTAGCGCTGGTCGTCGGCGCCCCACACCACCAGCACGGGCACGTCGATCTTGTCGATATTCTCCATCACCTTCGCGTCGCGCTGCGTGAGGATGCCGCGGCCGGCGAACGCGAGCCCCTGCGCCGAGCGCTGGTACTCGCGGGTCTGGTCGATCTCGATGCCGCGGCCGAAGCCGTCGAGGCCGCGCTCCTCGAAGCGTTTCGCGTAACCGATCGAGAAGTCGTTCCAGCCCGCGCGGGCTTCGTCTTTGCGGTAGCCGGGGCCGGTGTTGCAGAGAACCATCGCCAGGCACATGTCGGGATGGGCGACCTGGAACTCGAGCGAGATGTAGCCGCCGAGCGAGAGGCCGCCGATGACGGCCTTCTGGATGCCGAGGTGGCGCAGCAGCGCGGCCATGTCCTCGACCGTGAGCTTCTCGGTGTACTGGTCCTGCGTCGGGGGGCTATCCGTGCCGCCGTGGCCGCGCATGTCCCAGGCGATGACGCGGTAGTCCTTCCACGCCTCGAACTGCGGCTTCCACATCTGCAGCGTCGCCGCGTAGGCGTGCGTCAGCAGGATCGGCGTCCCGTAGTGCGACCCGTGCTCCTCGTAGTTGATGTGGATCCCGTTCAGCTCGACCAGTGGCATGGGTTCTCCTTCCGGGCGTGAGTTTCGCCGAAGGGGATGTGAGGCACAAACGGGGCGGTGGCCGGGAAGTCGAAGGTCGGAAGTCGGATCTTGTATCAGAGACTCCGACATCTGACCTCCGACATCTCACCTCCGCCGCGGCGACCCCTACAATGCTCTCGCATGACAAACACAGACTTCGAGCCGATCACCGAGAGCGGGCCGCTGGTGCGGGAGCTGCGGGAGCGCATCGCGCGCGGCGGCCCGATGACCTTCCGCGACTTCATGGACGCCGCCCTCTACCACACGAAGTACGGCTACTACAGCACGACCGCCGGGGCGACGGGCCGGGGCGGCGACTTCGTGACGTCGCCGGAGGTGCACCCGATCTTCGGGACGCTGGTGGCGAAGACGCTGCTCGAGCTGTGGGAGACGATGGGTCGCCCCGAACGCTTCGACGTCGTCGAGCAGGGTGCCGGCTCCGGGCTGCTGGCGCGTGACATCCTGCGGTGGGCGCACGAGCGCGAGCCCGCGTTCGCCGCGGCGCTCCGGTACACGCTCGTCGAGCGCAGCGCGGCCATGCGGGCGGCGCAGGACCGGGCGGTCGGCGAACTGGAGCTGCCGACGGGCGCGGTTTCGTGGTCGAACGAGCTGCCGCTCGGCATCGAGGGGGTGGTGCTGTCCAACGAGCTGGTCGACGCCTTCCCGGTGCACCGCGTCGTGCGCCGGGGCGCGGAGCTGCACGAGGTGTACGTGAAGTGCGACGGTGATCGCTTCGTCGACGAGCTGGGCGCGCTCTCCACGCCGGCGCTCTGGTCCTACTTCGACGCGCTCGGCGTGATGCCGGGCGACGGCCACTACGCCGAGGTGAACCTCGACGCGATCGAGTGGATGCGCACCGTTGCGCGCTCGCTCTCGCGCGGTTACGTCCTCACGTTCGACTACGGCTACGAGGCCGCGGACTTGTACGCGCCCTTCCGCCGCGACGGCACGCTGCTGTGCTTCTACAAGCAGTCGGCCGGCAGCGACCCCTACCAGCGCATCGGCAAGCAGGACATGACGGCGAGCGTCGACTTCACGACGCTGAAGCGCACCGGCGAAGACGCCGGCCTCACGACCGTCGCCGTGGCCGACCAGTCCGACTTCCTCGTGCGGCTCGGCATCGGCGAGAGCCTCGCCGAAGTCCAGGGGCAGATGGAGGAGTACTTCGCCCGCCGCAGAATCGTGATGGACCTCATCGACCCCGCCCTCCTCGGCCGCATCAAGGTGCTGCTGCAGGCGAAGGGCGTGGGGGCTGGGCCCCTCCCGCGGGGGTTTCGGGAAGCGTAGGGCCGTGGTCGCCTGGTCGCTCTGCGGGTCAATAGCCCTTCGCCCGGGCTCTCGAATGGAAAGGTTAGGTGTTATCCTTTCACTTAGGCCTATAGAAATGAAAGGATAACTGGTATCCTTTCGTCAGCCGAGCCGGACGGAAAGGATGGCCCAGGATGCGCGGAACGTATGTTCGTAAGGCATGGACCCATAACCCCCACCTGTACGCGCCGAAGCGCTACCGCAAGGCCTGCTCGTACGACGCGTTCATCCCCGACCCGATCCACCAGCTCGACATTCGAATCCCGGGTGCTCTTGCCGCCGCCATTTCGGAGGCGGAAACGGGGATTTCAGGCCTGAACGCCGGCTCGCCCGGACATCTCTCGCCGCTCGCGCGGCTGCTGCTCAGGACCGAATCGATCGCCTCGTCCAAGGTGGAAGGGCTCCAGGTCGACGCTCGATCGCTGGCTCGCGCCGAGGTGAACCAGGAGACGGGCCGGTCGGTCGGTTCGCAGGCCCGGGAAGTCCTGGCCAGCATCGACGCCATGGAGCTCGCCGTCGAGCGCGCGGCGGACACACGCGAGATCGAGAAGCTGGATCTGCGCAACATCCACGGGGCCCTGCTCGACACGGCTGCACCCAGGATCGCGGGCACGGTGCGCGTGGTGCAGAACTGGATCGGCGGCAACGACTACAACCCGTGCGGCGCCGCGTTCGTCCCGCCTCCCCCAGAGCTGCTGGACGGACTTCTCGCCGACCTGTGTCAGTTCTGCAACGACGACTCTCTGTCGCCGCTCGTGCAGGCGGCGATCGCCCACGCGCAATTCGAGACGATACACCCGTTTGAGGACGGGAACGGGCGCGCCGGCCGAGCGCTGGTCCAGGTCATCTTGCGCCGCACTGGGCTCGCGCCGTCGTACGTGCCGCCCATCAGCGTGATGCTGGCAAAGCACAAGGAGACGTACATCCGGGGGCTGACGCTGTTTCGCGATGGCGACCTGGAGGGCTGGCTGGCGATCTTCGCTGACGCCGCTGCTTCCGCGGCTCAACTAGCGCAGCAGTATTTGCAGCGGGCCACCGAATTGCAGGAAGGCTGGCGCAACCAGTTGCGTGCGCTGGCGTCGCCGCCACGAGCCGATGCGGCCGCATGGGCGATCATCGATGTACTGCCCGCCCACCCGGCCATCACCATATCGACGGCGATGGCCGCGACTCGTCGCACGCGCCCGGCGATCGTCAACGCCCTCCAGCAGCTCATGGACGCCGGGGTCCTGCTGCCGATGACGCAGTCCGGTAGGAATCGAGCCTGGGAGTCGGCTGGGCTTCTCGAACTCATCGTGGGTCTGGAGGAAGGTACGGCTGTCTAGCGCCAGCTCAGTTGTAGAGGATGTAACGCACGCCCGCGCACCTACGGCGTGACTGTGCGGGGTTCTTCGGTGGGGAAGAAGCCGTTGCGGTCGACGTCGAAGCGGTACTCCGCGTCCGCGATCTCACTGAACTCGATGCGGCGTTCCGTGATCACCTCACCCGTCAGCGACCGTGCCGTCACCGTCTGAGGGAAGCGCTCGCGTTTCAGCACGAACGTCCCCTGCCGGTTCGACGCCAGCTCCTGCGACTGCCCGTCCTCGAACGAGATCACCACCGGCTCCGACACCAGGTTGCGGATCACGAAGCCGCGCTGCTGACCGGCCTCGCCGCCGAACCGCGCCCACAGCCCAACGGCCGACACCGCCGCGAGCAGCGCCAGCAGCCCGACAACCAGCGGCCATAGCCGGTCAGGCACGCTCGAGCGCCTTCAGCCGCGCTTCGTCCAGCTCGACGCCGAGGCCGGGCCCCTGCGGCAGGTGCACGTAGCCCTCCTTATCGATAGTGAAGGCCTCGGTGAACATGTAGTCGCGCTCGGCCTCGGTCCAGTTCGGCGGGTCGTACGGGTACTCGATGAAGGGGCAGTTCGACACCGACGCCGCGACGTGCAGGTTGGCCGCGAAGCCGAGGCCGTTGGTCCACGTGTGCGGCGCGAACAGGTGCCCCGCCGCCTCCGCCATGCCCGCGACCTTTTTGGCTACGGTGATGCCGCCGGCGAAGGTGCAGTCGGGCTGGTAGACGTCGAACGACTTCTTGTCGAAGTACACCTGGAACTCGTGCAGCCCCTGGTTCAGCTCGCCGCCGGCGATGCGCACGTTCGTGTGCTCGCGCAGCTCGGCGAAGCCGTCGTAGTCGTAGGCGTACAGCGGCTCCTCCAGCCAGTAGACGTCGTAGTCCTCGAGCGCCCGCGCAACCGTGCGCGCGGTCTTGCGGTCCCACGCGCCGATACGGCGGTCGCCGGGCAGGTACCAGCCCCAGTTGCCGTCGACCATCAGCGTCATGCTGTCGCCGACGGCCTTGCGCACGGCATCGAGCGTCTTCAGGTCGACGCGCCAGTCGGGGTTATGGAACCGCAGCTTCACCGCCTTGAAGCCGCGATCGCGCATCGCCAGCACGTCCTGCACGCGCTGCTCCAGCGGGTGGATCTCGCCCGTCGAGCAGTAGGCCAGCAGCTTGTCGCTCTTCCCCCCAAGGAGCTTGTACAGCGGCACGCCCGCCTTCTTCGCGGCGATGTCCCACAGCGCCACCTCGATGGGCCACGGCCGCCCCATGAAGTTGGCGATGCCCCGCAGCAGGTGCCAGTGCTCCTCGATGGCCAGTGGATCCTTCCCGACGAACAGCCCGGCCGCCGTGTTCAGCCGCGTCAGCACCCCGCCCGAGCCGTACCCGGTGATCCCCTCGTCGGTGTGGATCTCGACGAAGGTGACGTCCTGGTGCTGCTCCGGGAACGGCCGCCACGTCGGGTGAAACGGATGGTCCGACTGGTCCAGCACGACGCGACGGGTCCGCAGTTCGGTGATCTTCACGGGGCCTCCGGGGCTCTCTGGATCGGCGTGAGAGTGTCTAAGTAGTGGTTCAGCGTCTCAGTGTGTCAGCGTCTCAGGCCTGGAACCATGGGCCGCCCGAACCTCCATCCTCTATCCTCCATCCTCCATCCTCGACTCCAGCCTCCAACATCCAACATCCAACATCCAACCTCGGCCCCGGCCGTCCGCGCCCCCGGCTGACAAGATCCCACCTACCCGCCGGATCCTTAGCACGCTTGTCTCCCTCCTTTAACGGGCGTTTAACAAGTGCCGCCTAAGATGCCCCTGTAGGGCCAGACGACCGAACGTGCAACCTAACCTCCTGCACGGTAGGGACTTCAGACGGGCCGGGGCGCTCACACATCGTAAGGCAACAGAACTAGCGCCCCGGCCCTCCCCCACAGAGCACAAACTCCGTTGATATCGCGAGGGCCCCGCCCTCGCGATTTCGTTTGCCCCCAGCACTGCTGCGGATCACAGGCGCCCTTCGAAGAGTCGCCCGTAGGAGACCGCCTGTGTGGTCCGGCGCATGTGGCACAGCCGGGCTCCCCTGCTCGGCACGGGCCCCGCCTGTGCAGTCCGCCCCCGGCGGACCGACGCAGCACAACTCCCTCCCGGCAACTCACCCCCGCGTGCGAGAGCCGCATGGATCACAGGCGCCCTTCGAAGAGTCGCCCGTAGGAGACCACCTGTGTGGTCCGGCGCATGTGGCACAGCCGTCCCCGGTTGTGCAGTCCGCCCCCGGCGGACCGACGCCGTACAGCTCCCTCCCGACAACCGCACGACCGCGTGCGAGAGGCCAGCCCCCGCCCCCGGATGCCCGAACCCACCCGCGCCCGTAGAATCCCCCCATGCCCTACGCCGACATCAACGGCATCCGCCTCTACTACGAGGTCCACGGCAGCGGCCCCGCCGTCGTCTTCGCCCACGGCGCCGGCGGCAACCACCTCTCCTGGTGGCAGCAGGTGCCCGAGTTCTCGAAGCGCTTCACCTGCGTGACGTTCGACCACCGCGCCTTCGGCCTCAGCCGCGACGGTCACGGCGACGCCGCCCGCGGACGCCGCGCCTTCCACGAGGACCTGCGCGACCTCCTCGACATGCTCGGCATCGACCAGGTGCGCATCGTCGCGCAGTCGATGGGCGGGCGGACCGCCGTCGGCTTCTCGCTGCTGAACCCCGGCCGCTGCAAGGCGATCGTCTTCGCCGGCACCACCGGCGGCGCCATCGACGACGACGTGCGCCAGCTCCAGGCCGACTACCGCCAGACCGAGATGGGGCAGATGCCGCTGGGCAAGAAGTCGGTGTCCCCGCGCCTCAAGGAGCGCGCCGCCGCGCTGGAGTTCCTGTACCGCGGCATCAACAGGCTCAACCCGCCCCGCCCCAGGGACTTCCTGGCGCCAATCCCCGGCCACCGCGGCTCATCGGCGCAGCGGCTGGCCGAGTCCGGCATGCGCATCATGTTCCTCGTCGGCGACCACGACGCCGTCACCCCGCCCGAGATCATCGAGGGCTGCCACCGCGCCGTCCCCGGCTCGAAGTTCGTGGTCATCCCCAACAGCGGCCACTCCACCTACTTCGAACAGCCGGAGGCGTTTAATGCGGTGGTGATGGAGTTCTTGTTGGAGACGGTGCAGTCCTAGCCGCCTGACGCAGCCGGCTCATGGGTGCGAGGAAGGCGCAGTGCGGAACGCCGCCAGCGGCGGCTCCGAAGGCGCGAACGCTTCCCGCAACTCACTCAACAGGAACTCCGGCGTCCCGTACATCTTGAACCGCCGCCCGCGTGCTACCCAGGGCACCTGCGGGCGGTCGCTTCCCGTCACCCGGTACGGCCCGTACTTGTCGTCCGCCGCCGACTCCCGCAACAGCAGCCGCCCGCCCGCCCTGCGTTCTTCAGAAAGCGTCGCACGGAGGAGCACGATCGCGGACTCGCCGCTGCTCATCGGGCCGAGGCGTGGGATGCAGCCGCCGCCTCGCCGTACCACGGCCACGAAAGGATCATCTTCACGATGAACTCCTCATCGCCCACGATGCTTGTGACGCGCCCGCGGCTGTCCTTGCCCGCGAGTCGCAGCGGCCCGTCCTGTGGCCGTCGCGTGTTCTCAGACAATCGCAGGCGCCCACCGTTCTTGTTCTCGGCTTGAAGTAGTTCCTTGAGATCCACGAGTTTCCTCCCTGACACACCTGGTCCATTCTATAGCGCCAGACCACCCTGCTCACCCTCGCGATCTCGCTCTTTCGGGGCTCTCGCAAACGGCGATACCTGCGGGGGCATTTCCACTTGCTTTCCGTTAAGGAGATCGGCCGCCGTCACGATCTGGATCCTTGGGTACGACTTCTTCCAGAACTCGCTGCGCCAGGTTCCGGCTGACACTGCTTCCGTCTTCATTTCTCTGGTTGGCGGAGTCAGTGTTACCAGTACACCGATTGGTTCTTTCTCGCGTTCTACGGTGCCCTTCAGCTCGCGCACGAACGCGGGCGACACCTTGCCGCTCTTGACCGAAATGATGACGCGGCGGCGCTCAGTGCTCCCGTCGACGAAGGGAATGATCCCGTCGATGCCCCGGTCCATGCCCTTCTTGCGTTCGCCTCCCGCGGGCGAAGCTCCCAGCCGGTTGATCGCCCACCACTGGAACTCGTGCGGATTCTCTTTGGCGAGTAGCGTTGCGCCTGGCAAATCCTCTGGCTCGCCTACCACTCGAATCTTTCCCTTCAGCGCCGGGAACGCGTCTCCAAGCCGCTGCCGGATAAGGCCGATAGCGAGGTGCGTCACATCAATGCCGATCCAGTTCCGCTCCAGCTTCTGTGCTGCATGGATCGCCGTGCCGCAGCCGCAGAACGGATCCATCACGAGATCACCCGGGTTTGATCCCACCTGGATGATGCGCTCCAGCAACGCCAGCGGCTTCTGTGTTGGATAGCCCAGCCGTTCCTTAGCCTGCGCTTGAATCGGCAGGATGTCGTTCCACACCGTCTGCAGCGGCACGCCCGGCATCTCGTCCAGGTATCGCTTCTGACGTGGAACGGTTCCCGGCTTAGTCTGAATAATTCTTCCCTGCTTGTGGAGCTCCTCCATCCGCTTCTTGTTGAAGCGCCAATATCGCGTCACACCAAGAAACTCGTAATGCGGATTCCGCTTTGCTGGGTCAGCACCACCCGGGGCAGTGATATCACCGAGCTGGTAGCGGCGACCGGTTTCCGGCTCAACCGCGGCGTAAAAGGAGTCGACGTAGGATTCGTCGTACGGTTGGTAAACCTCATTCCACGTGTAATCGCCCGACCTTGAGAAGACGAGGATGAGGTCGTGGAGCCTTCCCATATGCTTCGCGCCCTGGCCGGAGTCGCTGTGCGCGGTCTGGCGCTTCCAGATGACTTCATTGATGAAGTTCTTCGGCCCGAAAATGCTGTCCATCAACACCTTCAGGTAGTGGCCGGCAGTCGCATCGCAGTGCAGCCAGATAGTGCCAGTCGGTTTGAGCACGCGGCGAAGTTGTATGAGGCGCACGGCCATCATCGAGAGGTACGCCGTGACGGGGTTGTGCCCCAGCGCATCGACCATCGCCATCAACAGTTTCGCCGTGTCGTCGGTGCCGTGGATCGCGATCTCTTCATACGCGGAGATCGAGGCTGGTCCCCATTCCCACGTGTCTTCAAACGCGCCCGTCTGCGCCGGACTCGCGCCGCCCGTCTCCTTAAACAGCACGTTGTACGACCGGTTCGAGTTGAACGGCGGGTCCAGGTAGATCAGGTCGATCGACTCGTCGGGGATGTAATCGCGCAGGATCGGCAGGTTGTCGCCGTAGTACAGCGTGTTCGTCTGCAGGCGTGGCATCCCGCCGATTATACGGCGTGCCAATACCCCGCGCCTCTTAACGTAAGGCTCGCCAATAACGCGGCCCAACCGCGGCGGGCGTGACACGCGGTTCGCACCTCATCGCACGAACACGATCACCCGCGGCTCCCCGGTCGACGTCGCCGTCGCGGAGGCCGGCCTTCGCTCCGTACGCACAGCTCGTCGCGACGCCGATCGCGCCCGAGACGGCTTCGCACTTCGCCGTCAGCCGCAGCTCATACTCGTGCCCCGGGAGCCGAGGTTGCTGATCCAGTCGGCGTGCGCCACCCAGGGCGTAGGGCGTGGCCAGTGGCGAGATCAACCCTCAGCTGACCGCTTTCTTCACGAGCGCGGCGATCGTTGCCTCTTCGGCGGCGGTCAACTTCTTCAGCGCGAAGGAGGTTGGCCACATGACGCCTTCGTCGAGGTTCGCCGCGTCGTTGAAGCCGAACGTCGCGTAGCGCGCGTTGAACTTCTCCGCGCTCTGGAAGAAGCAGACGACCTTGCCGTCTCTGGCATACGCGGGCATCCCGTACCAGGTTCTCGGCGAGAGGGCTGGCGCGCTCGCTTTAATGATCGCATGGAGCCGCTCGGCTATGGCGCGGTCGGGTCCCGGCATCTCGGCGATCTTCGCCAGCACGTCGCGTTCCCCGTCCGCCTTGTTCTTATTCGCGCGCGCTTCCGCCTTCAGCTCCTGGGCGCGCTCCTTCATCGCCGCTCGTTCTTCGGCCGTGAATCCCTCGTACGGCTTCTCGGGCGCGGTGGTGCGACTGGCGGGCTTCTGTGTGCCCTTCTTTGCGGGTTTTCTCTCAGCCATTGCGAAGCACCTCCTCCGGACGATCAGCCGCGTTCCTGGATGCGGAGCAGGTTGCCCGCGGGATCGCGGACGGCACAGTCGCGAACGCCGTACGGCTGCTCGGCCGGCTCCTGGACGACCTCGCGCGTCGGCGTCCCCCGCAGCTCACACTCAGTGCCACACCCTACTCCCCCGGCCCCCCGCGCACGCACCAGTGCCGTGCAGACGTCGCCGTCTTCGCCAGCGTCGTCGATGTCTCCACCGCGGCCGTGTCCACCGTATATGCGTTTGCGGAGGATGCGGCGTCCGTTGATCGGGTCCAGTACACGCCGGTTATGCCGGTGAAGGGATGGCCGGTCGGCAGCGTGCCCGTGCCGCCAAACGAGTACAGGCTCAACAGCTCCGCAAGCGTCGGCAGCCGCCACCCCAGGCTCACGAACGCCTGGCTAAAACGGCCGCACGCGTTGACCGCACTCACCCAGTTCGACGTCCCGGCGTCGGGCGCCGTCTGCCAGGTCAATCCCGTCTCCCGATCCGTCACCGCGCTCGTAGTGCCGTTGTCGAAGAACCGCGATGACGTTATTGGCAACGCCCCGTCGTCCGTCGCCAGTTGACGTGCCCGCCACAGCGTCGGGAAGTCAGTCTGCGCATCGGCATCTCCGGCGGACGCGCCTCGCACGCACCAGGCACGCGTGCTGGTGGCGACCCCTCGCGAGGCGGACGAGAAGACGGCCGTGAGCGGATTGAAGGTCCGAATGAACTGAGGATCGGTTCCGACGAGGCTCGAGGTCCAGTAGGGCCCGGAAGACGCCGTGAACGGATGTCCCGGCGGCAGGCCGGTCGCCGGGATAGTCAGCGAGGTCAGCTCGTCGAAGGTTGGCAGGCGCCACCCAAACCGCCCGCCTGTTCCGCTCGAAGAGCAGAGGGATGTGGACCAGCGCACGGTCGTCGCTGACGGCGCTTGCTGCCAGACCAGCCCCGTTTCATTGTCCAGTACCGCGGCCTTGCCCATGACGCACGTAAACCGCAGCGAATTGCACTCGTCGGGAGTGTTATTGGCGGCGAGGACCTGGTGCCAGGAGGGTGGCAGGTCGGCCAGCGTCTTCATCGTCGATCCCACCGGCCCGGGCGGATCCAGCGGTCCGGCCTCGATAACCCGCACGGCCGCAAGCAGGAGCGCCAGCCCCAGCGCTCCAGCCAGCATCCACGCCGCTCTGCCGATCATTCGTTGCATAACGCCTCCAGAGGTCGCGTTGATCGTGGCCGTCACGATACGGCTATGAAGCAATGTTGTCTACGCGTGCCCGAGGCGCGACTCAAACGCCGTCAAGTTCTCTCGCACGCCAGTTCCGGCGAGCGTCGCGACCACCGGCACGATCCGCACGAGACCAGGTGCCTCAGGCGGGACCGAGGAGGTCCCAGCGGTTGCCGGCGATGTCTTTGAAGACCGCGACGCGGCCGTAGGGTTCGGCCCTTGGTGCGGTGACGAACTCGACGCCGGCGGCGAGCATGCGTTCGTACGCGGCGTCGAACTCCTCGACGCGGAGGAAGAACCCGACGCGGCCTGCGAGCTGGTTTCCGACGGCGGCGCGCTGGTCATCGCCATCGGCGCGGGCGAGGAGGATGCCGGTCCGGGCGCCAGGAGGGCGGACGACGACCCAGCGCTTGGGACGCCCCTCATTGGTGAGGGATGGTGAGTCTTCGACGAGGTCGAAGCCAAGGGCGTCGACGAAGAACGCGATCGCCGGGTCATACTCCTCGACGACGATCGCAATCAGTTCCAGATATGACACAGGCGAAGGATAGCCGCTGACCGCCCGCGACGCGGGTACAGGGAGGTTGCACCTGACCGCGCGACCTCAGGGCGCGCAGACGCTCGGCCGTTGCTCCCGAAACCAACGCAGCAGTCGTCAAGACCGGCCTTGACGGCGTGATGTTGACAACGATACCCGAACGGCGGACAATCGCGGTTTCAGGGGAGTACAAGGCACGCGCCGCTGGCCCGACAACCCGGTTTTACTTCGGAGGACACCCCATGGCCACGATTCACGGTCGTATCACCAACGTGCTGCTCGCCCTGGTGCTGTTGGCGCTGCTTGCCGTGCTCGGCATGCTGGCGAGCGGGGTACGCAGCGGGGAGCTGGACCCTGACAACCCACCGGCCTCGACCATGAAATCGCTCGACGAGATCCCGGGGTCGTGGAGCCGTATGCTCCCCGCCGACGACGGCGCGCCGGGCCCCGACCCGCCGGCCGGTTGCGACTCCTCGCGCTTCGACTGCCTGGAAGATTTCTTCAACGACCTGGTGCTCGATCGCGAGACCGGCCTCGTGTGGCAGCGCGATGCCGTCAACTACACGGCCACGGTGTCATGGGCAAACGCGCATACGGAGTGTATGACCACCCGGTATGGAGGAGTGCTGGGATACCGGCTCGGGTGGAGGCTGGCCACATTCGAAGAGCTACAGTCGCTTGTCGAACACTTTGTGGGGCCGCCGCCGCTGCCACCGGGCCATCCGTTCATCGTGAACACGGACAACTTCTACTGGACGGCCACCAGCTCGTCCGCCACCACCGCCTGGGCATTTCGATTCGACGGGACGGTCGGGACCAACAGCGCGGATCCGCCGAAAACCAACGAATACTATTATTGGTGCGTTCGCGGCGGCCAGGGATACGACGGCATGTGAACAAGGCACCGGCCGTCACAGCCCCAACGGCCGGCCTCCAGGGGGTTCGAAGACCATCGTCCGGGACCAATTAGTCCCGCCACCGTACTTCGTACAGGCGCACGGCGTCGTCGAAGCCCTTCGGCACGAACTCGCCTCGGTCGGAGAAGAGGAAGTTCTTGCCGGACAGCAGCCCGCGCACGGTGTCGGGCACGAGGATCTCGCCCGCGCCCGCTTTCGCGGCGATGCGCGAGGCGAGGATCACCGTCGACCCGAACAGATCGCCATCCTCTTCGATCGGCTCTCCCGCGTTCAGGCCGACGCGGACATGTAGGGACGAAGCTTTAGCTCCGTCCCCGTCGTTCCACGCCGCAAACGCCCGCTGGAGGGCAATCGCGCACTCCATCGCCGACGTGACGCTGCCGAACGACGCCATGAACCCGTCGCCCATCGTCTTGACTTCTGCGCCGCCGTGCGCCTTCAGGGTCTCGCGCGTGATGCGCTCGTGCTCGCGCAGCACGTCGCGGCCCTTCGCGTCGCCCAGCCGCTGCATCATCTCGGTGTGGCCGACGAGGTCGGTGAACAGCACGGTGCGGAGGCCGCCGACGGCGGGAGCGCGAGCGCCGCTCGACTGGCCGGTGACGTCGTCGATGAACTCACCGATGGCGGCGAGCATCGGTCCAACCATTTCGCCCGTGGGGAGAAGGCGCGCCCCTTCCAGCAACACCAACCGGGCATTGGGCAGCATCGAGGCCAGCCGCATCGCCTCCTCGACCTTGAGGTCATCAAACTCTCGCGGATGAAGGACGAGGACAGGCGCGCGCAGTTCGGGAAGCAGCGACTGGACATCCGAGCCAATCGACCACTCCATGAATGCCAGGTAATCCTTCTGCGTCGAGGATTGCCTCAGCACGTCCACGTATGCTCGGACCTCTCGCGGCTCGAGCCAGCCCTTCTGTTGAGCGATGGTCTGTAAGAAGAACTCCCAGTTCTGTTCGGCGAGATCGAAGAGGATCGTCCGTTGGTTCGCCTGGGCGCCATCCACGAAGCTCGCCCAGAGGATGAGACCGGCGGCGCGGTCTGGATGGGCGACGGCGTAATGAATCGCGCTGTGGCCGTAACCTATGGGTGCGAAGATGAAGAAGTCCTTCAAGTCGAGGTGATCGACAACAGCCTCAAGATCGAGCGCGAGCGCTTCTGTCGAAACGGGGAGGTCGCGCTGAGACAATCCGTTGCCTCGCGCGTCGTAAACCACAAGCTGGTAACGCTCGGCGAGACCTTCGAACCAGGAGCGCCAGACGGGGCTCTCCAACAACAGCACCTGGTGACTTATCGGGATCGAAAATACAAACGGAACGCCGCTACCTACGACGGAATAGGCGATGCTCACCCCGTCGGAGGTCTTCACGTAGCGGGTCTGCACCTTCATGCGGGGATTATGCGCGATCCGCCGGGTGAGTGCCCCGGCCGCGGCCAACCGGCACCGGGCTCACGTCGTGAAGAAAAGAACTTTGCAGAAGTGATCTGGCGCGCTTGGAGATCGGGGGCGGGCGCCCTACCGTCGCCCCATGGCCCGCATCAGGATCGTTGTTGCAGCACTGGCCCGACGCCGACGACGCGCGGGCGGCGGGCGTTTGACGCTGTCACGCGGAGCGTCGACGCTGTCACGCGAAGCGTTGATTGTGTTGGCGCTTCGGCTCAATCAAACACAATCAAATCAATCAAACCGCCGAAGCTGCGCCACGCGACAGCGCGGCGGCCGCAGGGGCGGTGGCAGCTTCAGCGCCTGCGAAAAACCCAAAAGTGCCGAGCAATTCAAACAATCAAACAGGCGGCTTATCCGACGCCCAGCAGCTCCACGTCGAAGATCAGCTCCGCGTTCGGGGGGATGGCGCCGCCGGCGCCGCGGGCCCCGTAGCCCAGGTCCGGCGGGATCACCAGCGTCCTCTTGCCGCCCACCTTCATCGAGAGCACGCCCTCGTCCCAGCCCTTGATCACCTGGCCGACGCCGATGGTGAAGGCGAAGGGCTCGCCGCGGTCTACGGAGCTGTCGAACTTCTTGCCGTCGGTGAGCTTGCCGGTGTAGTGGACGGTGACCTTCTTGCCGCGCTCGGGCGTGGGGCCGGCGCCCTCGACGGTGTCCGTGTACTTCAGGCCGCTCGCCGTCGTGACTTCGTCTGGCATGTGTATCTCCTGTCGTTGAAATGCGGGCTTGGATGCAATAGGGCGAGTCGGCGACTCGCCCCTACAAGTTACCATCGCCTCGGGCGAGGCAGCGCCTCGCCCCTACCACGCGCGATCGTGTTCCTACTTGGCTTCGAGCAGCTCCACGTCGAAGATGAGGGTGGCGTTGCCGGGGATGCTCGGCGGACGGCCGCTCGGCCCGTACGCCAGGTCCGCCGGGATGATAAGGCGGCGCTTCCCGCCGACGTTCATGCTGCCGACGCCCTCCGTCCAGCCAGGGATGACGCCACTGAGCTGGAACGTCGCGGGCGTGCCGTTGTCGACGGAGCTGTCGAACTTGGTCCCGTCGGTCAGCCAGCCCGTGTAGTGCACCGTGACGGTGGCCGACGGCCCCGAGGGCTGCGCGCCGGTCCCGACCAGCTCGTCGATGAACCGCAGCACGGCCGGCCCGTCGGTGTACGGCGAGGTGGCCGTGGCCTCCTGGATGTCGCCGGTCAGCGGCGGGATACCGGGGCCGTTGCCGTCGCTGTCTGTGGTGGCGCCGGCGGAGGTGGCCGCGGCCGTGGCCCCGCCCGGCGACGATGGGCGGACACCGCCGGTCGCCGGCGTCGCGCCGCCTGCCGGGGTCCCCGGGGCGCCGTTGTCGTCGTCGTCACCGCCGCAGGCGGCCAGCACCAGCGCACCGGCAAGCGCGAACGCAATAAGCTTCTTCATGCAGTCTCCTCCTTGACCGGAGCATTGTGCGGGGTGAGATCGCGCCGCGCAACGCGCACCGCAGCGCGCGCGCCGCAACAAGTGTGTGAAAGGGGTGATGCCAGCGGGCCTATAAGCCGAATTCTGTACCCCTGCACCGCCGCTACGGCGGCACAAGAGCGGTGGCCATCTATCTGGGCTGCGAGTCGCCTCGCAGCTCGAGCGGCTTACCCGGGACTCTCGGACGGGCAGTCCTTAGGCCGCCGAAGCGACCGCGGTCCCCTATGTAGCCTTGCTCCGGGTGGGGTTTGCCCGGCCGCCGTGTCGCCACGGCGCCGGTGCGCTCTTACCGCACCATTTCACCCTTACCGGCCTGATCCCCTGACCGCCGCACGTGCGCGTCCGGCGCCCACGGGATCAAGCCGGCGGTATGTCTCTGTGGCACTTTCCGTCGCCTCGCGACGCCCTGCCGTTAGCAGGCACCCTGCCCTGTGGAGTTCGGACTTTCCTCCCCCTTTCGGGAGCGGCCACCCGGCCCGCTGGCGGTTTCAGTATAGGAGGTCTGGAGGTCGGAAGTCGGAGGTCAGAGGGCGGGAAAACGAGACGCTGGAAAGCTGGAGGCTGGATGCTAGAGGCGAGAGGTGTTCTTGAAATGGAGCTTGTACACCCGCAGCGCGGGCTTTCAGCCCGCGCGGGCCCCACCGCCTTAGCGCACGCGCTTTGTGTTCTTGAAATGGAGCTTGGCGAAGTCGCCGAGGGATTCGCCGCCGTTCGCCGCGAACAGCGTGCGGGCGACGGCGTCGACCTGCGCCGAGGCGCCTTTGGGGAGGCGGAGGCCGGCCCTCTTGCCGAGCTGGTCGAGGCGGCGGAGAAACTCGGCGCGGGCGAGGATGGAGGCGGCAGCCACGGCGGGGTCGCGCTCGGCGCGCGGCATCTGCAGGAGGCGGAGCTCGCGGCCCTTGCGGAAAAGGGCGTCGCGGATGAGGGACTCATCGCCGAACTGGTCGGCGACGGCGGCCACGGCGGCGGGCGTGCGCTCGCTGACGTTCTCGATGGCGCGGGCGTGGGCCCAGGCGAGGACGCGGTTGACGCTGCGCATCTTGTCCCACAGTTCGTTGTAGCGAGGCGGCATGATGGCGATGACCTCGTTGGGGAAGGCGCCGCGGATCTCGGCCGCCAGGGCCGTCGCCCTGGCGTCGGAGAGCGCCTTGCTGTCGCGGACGCCCAACTCCTCCAGCGCGCGCCAGTTCTCGGCGGTGAGGGCCACCGCGGCAACGACCAGCGGGCCGAAGTAGTCGCCCTTCCCGCTCTCGTCGCTGCCGATCCAGCAGGCGGCGTCCACCAGCACCGGCTCGATCGTAGTTCCGGCGCCCTTCTTCGAGCCCGGGGCGGAGGCGGCGCCGCCGAGAAGGAGGGCGACCGCATCGGCTTCGGGCGCGTCCGGACGATCGAAGACGACCTTCGTGACGCCGCCCTTCGAGGGGTAGACGTTGAGGTTCAGGGCGCCGGAGGGCAGCGTCATGCGGATGCGGGCGCCGTTCTGAAGCGGCAGGCGCTCGAAGGAGCCGCTGTGCTCGGCGGCGTGGGACTGGAGGGCGGCGATGACGGTTTCGGACGGCCGGGCGATGGTGATGCTCTTTGCGGCCATGCCTACGGCCGGAGGACCACGGCGACGCCGTCGTCGTTCACCTCGATGCGGGCGATGACGTCGCGGAGGGTCGACTGGCGCTGGTCGAAGGCGAGGGTCTCCCAGCCCTCGATGAGCTGCGTAACCGCCTGCTCGCGCCCGCGCTTTCGCTCGGCGGCGCTGACGTGCTCGTCGAGACGGCGTTCGACGGCTTCGAGGGTGTCCTCCGTGGCCAGGCGGTCGGCGGCGGCTTGGACGCTGAGCTTGCGCATCTTGTCGCGGGTGATGCGCCCGCGGGAGGCGGCATCGATGTAGCTCTCGAGGCGCCGGTCGATGGAGCGGAAGCGGGAGCGGAGGCGCTCGGCCTCGGCCTGTTGCTCAGCGAGAACAGCGGCGCCGTCGCCGGCCTGCGGGAAGCCGCAACCGCCCTCGGCGAACATGCGGGCCAGCTCGTCGCGGACGGTGCACTCGAGGACGTCGGCGCGGCGAGTATGGTAGCCGCAAATGCTCTGGTTGGTGCGGGACTCGCACTGGTAGTAGCGGTAGGAGTTGGAGACGGTCTCTCCGCTCTGGCGCTTCCAGGACTGCTTGCGGCTGACGCCGATGAGCTTGTTGCCGCAGTAGCCGCACTGGGCGATGCCGGACAGGAGGAACTGCGACGACACGCGCGGCGAGAAGCTGGTGCGGCGGGCGTTGAGGCAGTCCTGCACGAGGTGAAAGTCTTCGGAGGAGACGAGCGCGGGGTGCGTGCCGCTAACGTGCACGTTGAAGCGCGAGTAGGTGCCAAGGTAGGCGCGGTTACGGAGGATGTCGCGAATGCTGACCATGCTCCAGTTGGCGCCGCGGCGGGTTTTCAGCGCCTCTTCGTTCAGGCGGCGGGCGATGAGGCGGATGCCCATGTTCTCGTTGAGGTAGAGCCGGAAGATGTAACGGACGACCACGGCCTCTTCGGGAACAAGCTCGAGGCGGCGGCGCGCGCCGACTTTGTAGCCGTAGGGCGGGCGGCCCAGAACCTCGCCTTTCACGGCCTTGCGGCGCATGGCGGCACGGACGCGATCGCTGAGGCGCCCGTTGGAGCCATCAGTCGTCCATGCGGCCATGAGGGCGGTCTCGGCATCTTTCCCGCCGTCGATGGGTGTGACCTGCGCGCCGAGGCCTTCGAGCTGGAAGATGCGGACGGCGGCGTCGCGCAGGTCGTGGCCGAGCGACTGGATCGACGGGACGACGACCACGACGAAGCCGCGGTCGCGCTCTCGCAGGAAGGTGACGAGCTGGCGGAAGCCGGGGGCGTGGCCGTTGCTGGACGGGGCGTCGGCGAAGGTGCCCGCGACCTCGAAGCCCTGAACGTCGCAGAAGTCCAGGAAGGCCTTGTTCTGTTCGGCCAGCGTCTGTCCGCCCCTCGCGGTCTCGCGAAAGTATCCGACAGCCCTCATGTTATGTATAGAGGATGCGCTCGCAGTTGGGGCACTGCACGAGCGTATTGCCTGCCCTCGCACGATTTACTGCGCTTACGGGAAGGGAGATCCGGCACCCCAGGCAGAGGTTGCGGTCCAGCTTTGCGACGCCGCGGCCCTGGTGGACGCGGCGGACATGGTCGTAACGGGCGAGCAGCTCGGGGTCGATCAGGGCGGCCTGCCGGGTACGCTCGGCCTCGTAGGTGGCGATTTCCGCCGTGCAGCGCTCGACGCGGTCGCGGAGCTCGGTCTGCTCGTCGCGCCAGGCTTGCTCGATGGCGGCGAGCTGGGCCTCGGCGGTGCTCAGCTCGCCCTGCGCGGCCTCGACGGCGGTCAGCGCCTCGAGATCGCGATCTTCGACCGCGGACAGATGGCGCTTGAGCTGATCGATATCGGCCTGTAGATCGCCGAGCTCTTTGGGGTTCTTGATCGATCCGCTGTAGAGCTTCTGCTCGGCGGGGGCGATCTTCGCTTTCAGTGCGTCGGCCTCCAGCTCGACATCTTTCTGCGACGCTTCGGCGCCGCGCAACGACGCGCGCAACTCTTCGACACGGGCACGCAGGTCGACGAGATCCTGTGTTTCTCCAAGACGCGCTTCAGCGTCGGCGAGCGTGGCTCGGCGGCTGTCGAGCGCGAGGTCAGTTTCCTGCAACCGGACAAGGTCAATGATGCGTGACATCGACAGCGTGGCCACCATGCCTGCTCCACCACGTCACTCCGGCGCGCACGCGACCCGCGGCACCGGCGTGGGGACAACCGTAAGGACGAATCATTTCGCGAAGAGGATCAGGACGCCGTTGCGATTATAGGCGATCGCCGGGGTTATGCGGCAAACGGAATCCGCGAATTGACCGGCCGGCGTACCGCTCGATAGGCTGCAACGCCGCGAGGTCCCGCAAATGTCTTCGTGCGCAACAGCAGGATCGCGATACTTCCGATGCTCTACAACGTCTCAACCATTCTGAAGGAACACACGGGCGCCTCCCGGGAATACGACGTCGACGACGACGTGCAGATCGACGGTGACACGCACCGCCTGCACGGACACGCGCGACTGGACCGCACGCCGAGGGGCGTCCTGGTGCGAGCAGAACTGCGAGGGACCGTGCAAGCCCAGTGCAGCCGTTGTCTGCGGCCGGCAACGCTGCCCATCGATCTTACGATCGAGGAGGAGTTCATCCCGACGATCGACGTGATCACGGGCGCGCGCGTGGACACACAAGAAGGTGAAGAGGACGCGTACCGGATCAGCCGGCGACACGAGCTGGACCTGCGCGAGCCGGTGCGACAGTACTGGGCGATGGCGCTGCCGATGGCGCCGCTGTGCCAAGAGGACTGCGCGGGGTTGTGCCCGGCGTGCGGCAAAGAGATGAGCGCGGACCACGCGTGCGCCGAGCAGCCTGTCGACGAGCGGTGGGCCAAGCTGGCGCGGCTGCGCGAGGGGTGAACCGGCGGCCGGTAGCCCGGTCGGCCGGTAGCCCGGGTGGCGGGTGTGGGGTAGACTATCGCGAACCAGAGAGAGGAGCCCCGGACCGTTGCCACCACTGCCAAAGAGGAAGTACCCCAAAGCGCGCCAGGGAAAGCGCCGCAGCCACATGGCGTTGAAGCCGGCCCGGCTGACGCAGTGCCCCCAGTGCCGCGCGGCGCGCCTGCCCCACACCGCCTGCCCCAGCTGCGGCTTCTACCGCCGCGCGGGCGCCGTAGCCATCAAGAGCACCAAGACGGCTACCGAGTAGCTTCGAGCTGAAGCAGCAGCGCGCGGGCTGTCTCCAGTGGCGACTCTGCGAGAAAAGCGCGCTACGACGTGAATCGTTCCAGCGAGGGGCCGCACAGAGCCGTGACTGACAGCACCGTCGCGTGGGTGTTCCCGGGCCAGGGTGCGCAGGAGTCCGGCATGGGCCGGGACATCTACGACGCCTTCCCCTCGGCGCGGGAGCTGTACGACCGGGCAGACACCGTCCTCGGCAGGCCGATCTCGAAGCTGTGCTTCGAAGGGCCGGCCGACGAGCTGGGGAAGACCTTCAACGCACAGCCGGCGATCTTCGTGACCTGCATCGCGCTGCTGGCGGTGGCGCGGGAGCAGGCCGCCCTGCCGGGCGTTCCGGCGTTTGTGGCGGGCCACAGCCTGGGCGAGTACACGGCCCTGACGGCGGCGGAGGCGATCGCGTTCGAGGACGGGCTGCGGTTGGTAGAGACGCGGGGGCGGCTGACGCAGGCCGCGGCAGATGCGGCGCCGGGGGGCATGGCGGCGGTCATCGGGCTGGATGAGGCGGCGGCGCATGGGGTGTGCGACGAGACGGGCGTGGAACTGTGCAACATCAACTCGCCCGGGCAGCTGGTGATCGGCGGCGCGAAGGACAAGATGACCAAAGCGTGCGAGCTGGCACTGGCGCGCGGGGCGAAACGTGCGATCCCGCTCGACGTGAGCGGTGCGTTTCACACTTCGCTGATGGAACCGGCGGTGGCCGAGTTTTCGGCGGCGCTGGCGGCAGTCGAGATCAAGGCGCCCGCTGTTCCCGTGGTGGCGAACGACTCGGCGCGGCCGATGAGGGACCCGGACGCGATCCGTGCGGAGCTGGCGTACCAACTGACGCATCCGGTGCGCTGGGTACAGTGCGTGGAGTACATGGCCGCTGAAGGCGTGGGCACGTACATCGAGATCGGGCCGGGTCGGGTGCTGACGGGGTTGATCAAGCGGATCGCATCGGGGGCACACCTGAAGAACATCAACGGAGCGGGATCGGTTTCGTCATGACACGACTGTTCGACCTGACGGGGAAGGTGGCGCTGGTGACGGGCGGCTCGCGCGGGATCGGCCGGTCGATCGCGCTGGCGCTGCGCGCGCACGGGGCGCGCGTAGCCATCAACTATGCGACGAACGAGATGGCGGCGGAAGAAACGGCCGGGGCGATGGGCGGGATCGAGTTCGCGATCATGATTAAAGGAGACGTCGCGGAACCAGCGGTGGGGCCGAGGCTGGTGGAGGAGACGGTCAAGGCGTTCGGAAAGATTGATATCCTTGTGAACAACGCGGGCGTCACGCGCGACGACCTCATCCTCCGGATGTCCGAGGAGGAGTGGGACACGGTGATCGATACGAACCTGAAGGGCACGTTCACGGTCACGAAGGCGGCGATCCGCCCGATGGTGCGGCAGCGGCACGGGCGGATCATCTCGGTGGCCAGCGTGGCCGGTATCGTGGGGAATGCGGGGCAGGCGAACTACTCGGCGGCGAAAGCCGGGATGATCGGGTTCACGAAGGCGATCGCGAAGGAGGTCGCCTCGCGGAACATCACGGCGAACGTCATCGCGCCGGGGTTCGTGGACACGGAGATGACCGCATCGCTGACAGCGGCGCAACGTGAGGAGATCATGAAGATGGTTGCGGTGGGGCGCACGGCGACGCCCGAGGACATCGCACCGGCGGCGGTATTCCTGGCGTCCGACGAGGCGTCGTACATCACGGGACACGTGCTGACGGTGGATGGCGGGCTGGTGATGCACTGATGGCCATGAATCCACGCAGGAAGTCCCGGACGGTGGCGCTGCAAGCCCTGTACGAGTCCGACGTTTCCCCGCACGACCCACATGAGGTGCTGGCCCGGCGGAGCGAGGAAGCGAGCCTGACCGAGGAGCAGACCGCGTTCGCGCGGACCCTGGTGGAGGGCGTGATCGAGCATCGCGAGGCGATTGATGACGTGATCCGGCAGGCGGCGACGCAGTGGCCGGTGGACCAGTTGAGCGCGATCGACCGGAATATCCTGCGTCTTGCGATTCGCGAGATCCTCATGAATAATGGGGCGCCCATCCGGGCAGCCATAAACGAGGCCGTGGAACTGGCAAAGATCTACGGGAGCGACAGCTCAGCTCGGTTCGTCAATGGTGTGCTTGGATCGGTGAGCATATCGCTCGCAAACAAGACCAGTCCCCGCCACGGCGGGTCCGGAGGAGAGGAATAGCGTGGCCACAGTTTTCGAGCGCGTCCGCAAGATCATCGTCGACCAGCTCGGCGTTGAGGAAGACCAGGTAGTGCCCAGCGCGTCGTTCGTCGACGATTTGAACGCCGACTCGCTGGATCTCGTCGAGCTGATCATGTCGATGGAGGAGGAGTTCTCCAAGGACGGCAAGACGTTAGAGATCAGCGATGAGGATGCGGAGAAGATCGCGAGCGTGCAGGACGCGGTGGACTACTTGAAGGACCTGGGGCTGGAGGACGAAGGCTAGCTGGTTAGGTTGTTAGCCTGTTAGCTGGTTAGCAGTTTGAGCCGCCTCTGCGAGGCGGCTTTCTCATTGGGCTTGGCGCTCGAGGGTGAGTTGGGCTTTTGGGTGGGGTCGGGGGCTGGCGTACACTGGCGGTATGAACCTCTTCGGCGTGGGGCCGCTCGAGCTGGCCGTAATCCTCATCGTGGCTCTGGTGTTTGTGGGACCCGACCGGCTGCCACGGCTGGCGGCGGACCTGGCGCGGACGATCCGAGAGATCCGGAAATACACGAGCGGCCTGGCGGCGGAGTTCGACGAGGTGATCAAGGACGTCGAAAAGGAGACCGCAGGCGAGCGGGGCGTCTGGAAAGAGGTCACCGAGGGAATTGGCGGGGCGACAAAGCAGGTGACCGAGGCCATGCGCGGCGTCCGGCAGGACATCCTCAAGGCGGATCCGGCTCCCGCTGTCTCAACCTCAAGGGATGCTTCGGCGAATACTTCGGCGAACGGAAGCCCATCCGCAGGCAACGCGAGCGCAGCCCCGGGAGCGTGGGTGGAGATACCCGACCCGGATGAAGAAGCCGCCACCGCCAAAGCGGCCGATGCGGCGTCCCCCCAGACGGCCGAACCCACGCCATGACGACGGCAAGCGCGCCCCTCGAGTTCCCCGAGGACGGCAAAGTCCTCACGATCATCGAGCACCTGGTGGAGCTGCGGAACCGGGTGATCATCAGCGTGCTGGCGCTGGTGGTGGGCATCGGGGCGTCGATCTATCCGCTGACCAAGTGGTTCATCGGGTTTCTGGTCGATCCGGCGAAAGACGAGGTCGAGGGGTTCAAGCTGAACCAGTTCACGCTGCTGGACTACTGGAGCACGTACTTCCGGGTGTCGCTGTTGCTGGGGATCGCGATCGCGATGCCGGTGATCATGTACCAGTTCCTGGCGTTCGTGGGACCAGGGCTCACGAAGTCGGAGCGGCGGTGGCTGTTCCCGATCGTGTTCGGGTGCTCGAGCATGTTCGTGCTGGGGATGGCGTTCGCCTACTACATCGAGCTGCCGCCGGCGCTGGATTTCCTGCTGGACCCGAATACGGATGATGTGGAGTCCACGATCGGCATTCAGAGCTACATCGACACGGTGACGCGGCTGTTGCTGCTGACGGGGCTCGTGTTTCAGCTGCCGTTCGTCATCATGGGGATGGCGAAGATCGGGATCGTGACGTCGAAGAAGCTCATCGGCTGGTGGCGGTACGCCGTGCTGGGGGCGGTGGTGGCGGCGGCGATCGTAACGCCGTCGATCGACCCGATCACGCAGGCGATCGTGGCGGTGCCGATCATCGTGCTGTACGTCCTGGGGATCGGGCTGGCGTGGCTGGTGGAGGGGCGGAGCTTCCTGGGCGCGCGGCGGGCTTCCGGCGGCTAACCGCGCAGGTGGTTGCGGTCGATCGCGCGCTCTTCGATGCGGAGGCGGGCGGCGAGGATCGAGAGGGACGAGGGGTCGCGGGCGCGGGAGAGTTCGGGCTTCCAGCGGAGCATCTCGGCGACGGCAGCGGCATTGCCACAGCCGACCTCGGTGAAGATCTCTGTGGTTTCGTCCATGGGGGTCACTCCACTGAGGTACTTAGCTGTGCCAACTAACCCGCTCTGCCCATCTACGAGGCGTCGCGCTGAACCAGGCTCTCCAGTTCGTCTGCGGCGCGTTCCTCGGGTTTATCGCCGATCATCGGCTCACCAAGGCGTCGCGCTGCTTCCCTGAAGGACGTGTCATCGAGCACGTGCTTGAGCGCGGTGCGAATCTCCTCTGGTGACGCCTCGGGCGAAAGCCGGACGCCGGCGCCCTTCGAGACGATCCGCGCCGCGTTGTCCGGCTGGTCGCCCAGGAGGGGGATACACACCAGCGGCACACCGTGCCGCAACGCCTTGGTCAGCGTGCTCAGCCCGCACTGCGACACGATCGCCGCCGCATGAGGAAGGACCGCGCTATGCGCGACGAACTGCTCGAGCCTGACGTTGCCCGCCACCTGAAAGTCTTCTCTGTTCAGGGCCGGCCCCAGCGTCACCAACCCGCGCACGTCCATCCCGCCAATCGCTTCGACGATGCGGTGCATCGCGGGCGCCTGCCCTTGCTGCAACGTGCTCATGCTTACCAGGACCAGGGGCCGCGGGTCGTCCTTTGGCCATGGCGACGTCCACGCATCCGGCGAAGCGTCCAGATCGTCGATCGGCGTGCCGACGTACCGCACGTGTCGCTTCAGCGCCTTCGCGGGGAAGTCGAACGACTCGTAGCCAAGCACCAGCGTTCGCGACGGGCGGTCGTACTCGTCCAACGGCGAACGGAGCGCCGGAAGCCCCAACGTCCTGCGTGCGGCGTTGTGCGCGCGCGCGCCATCTCGGGACCAGATCCGGTCATAGGTCCATCTGTAGATCGCCTGAGTCAACGCATCGAGTGGGGTGCGCGCGGGCATAAACCCACCACTCTTCGGTGGCTGCCCGGCCGCCTTCGGTGGAAAGGCATTGTGCACGATGACGGCCGTCGGCACCCCGGCTGCCTCTCCGGCCGCGATCGCCCCGAACAGCCAGTAGTCGCATACAAGGACGTCTACGGGCTCGCGCTTCAGTTCATTCAGGACATTCGCAGCCCATGGTTGCGACCACAGCGTCGTTCGGGCCATTCGCGCGGACACGTTCTCGAATCGCCTCGGCATCCAGCCAAACGCGAGGCCCCGCACAGGCGGACTAGCCTCGTACGGGTCCACATCGGGCGCGTCGAACGGCACACGCGTCGCCCCGGATCCCTCGATCCGGCGCAGGAAGTCCTGGGTCACCGGCTGTGGCCGCCCGCGGATCCCCGGCCCTGCCATGAGACGCACATCGTGGCCCCGGCGCACCATCACAGCCACGATCGGCATGATCAATGGGATGTTTCCCCCACCCTGGAACATCGCGAACAGAAACCGTGCGGGAGGTCTCGCGCCCATGGGGCCGATTCTAGCACATCATATTATGTTGAGTCCTCGAATCCGATCACCTGATCGATCACGTGCTCCCCTACTATCCCCGGCCCCGGCGACCGTGATAGAATCGCGGCGAAAGGTTGGCGAGGATACGACAGAGTCAGGACCACGGGGAGCGCGAGCGATTCTGACGGGAGTCGCAGGAGGCACCTTCAGTGGTCTGACGGGCGTAGGCGGAGGGCGCCATCATGGTGCCGATGCTGACCGGGCTCTTGAAGCTGGGCCAGCACCGCCGTCAGGACAAGTCCTTTGTGGACTTCGTAGCGCACGGCACGTCCCTCGCCATCATTGCGTTTGTCGCTGCGGCCGGCGTGGCCGGATACTGGCGCGCAGGCAACATCGATTGGCGGCTCGTGCTGGCCCTGACGCCCGGCGCCATCGCCGGGGTCCTGGTGGGCGCGAGAGCGATGGTGAAGGTCCCGGCAATGCAGCTGCGGCTGCTGTTCGGGGTGTTGCTCTTCGTCGTCGCCTTTCGCAAGCCGTCTGGAGCGTATCGGCAGGGACGCCCGCGGACGGGGCGACGGGCCTGCTGATGGATGCGGTGTTCGGGTTCGCCGGCGGTGTGCTGGCGGGCGTGCTGGGTGTGGGAGGAGGCGCGATCTTCGTCCCGGCGATCGTCGTCTTCGGGCTGGCCGGTGACACGGGCGACCCGCAGAAGGTGGCGCAGGGTGTCTCGCTGGTGGTGATTGTGTTCACGGGGATGAACCTGCGGCAGGAGACGGTTGACATCGAGCTGTTGCGCTGGGTGGCACCGGCGGCGATCATCGCGGCGTTCCTGGCAGCGATCGGAGCGAACCGGGTGGACGATGCAGTGCTGCGACGGATCTATGGGAGAACGGCGCTGCTGCTGGGAATCGAGACGGTGTACACGAACGTGCGGGGACTGCGATCGGGACGCAGGGCAGAAGAGATAGAAGCAGTATGAGCATGGATGCAGCGCAAGAAGCGGCAAACGACATCATCGCGGAGAAGAAGAATGGGCTTGCGGTCATCGCAAGGCAGATCGCCGGGTGCACCGAGTGCGGGCTATGCCGCGGGCGGAACCGCACGGTGCCGGGCGAGGGGAATCCCGACGCCCGGATCATGTTCATCGGCGAAGGTCCGGGGTTCTACGAGGACCAGCAGGGGCGGCCGTTCGTGGGGGCAGCCGGCAAGTTCCTGGACGAACTGCTCGCCGGGATCGGGCTGGACCGGAAGAAGGTGTTCATCGGGAACGTGGTGAAGTGCCGGCCGCCGAACAACCGCGACCCGCAGCCCGACGAGATCGAGGCGTGCGGGAAGTACCTGGACGCGCAGATCGCGACGATCGCGCCGAAGGTGATCGTGACGCTGGGGCGGTTCTCGATGCAGCGGTACTTCCCTGGCGAGTCGGTAAGCCGCATCCACGGGACCCCGCGGCGGAAGGGCGAGATGATCGTGGTGCCGATGTACCACCCGGCGGCGGCGCTGCACCAGGGCAGCCTGCGCCGGGTCATCGAGGCGGACTTCGCGCGGCTACCCGGGTTCCTGGAGAAGGTGCTGGCAGGCGAAACGCCGGTCGTGGACCGTGCGGAAGTGCCTGCGCATCTCAAGAAGGGCGCTGCCTCGCCGCAGGCACCGGCCACCAGTGCACCGGCGACGACGGACGCAGCGCCGGCAGCACCGGAGTCGCAACAGATGCGGCTACTGTAAGGGACGATATGGCAGATCCGATCCTTCGTGTCATCCCGCTTGGCGGTCTCGGCGAGATCGGCAAGAACATGATGCTGTTCGAGTATGGCGACGACTGCATCGCCATCGACTGCGGGCTGATGTTCCCGGCGGAGGACATGCTGGGCGTCGACCTGGTCATCCCCGACATCAGCTACCTGATCGACAACCGCAAGAAGCTCCACGCGATCTTCATCACCCACGGGCACGAGGACCACACCGGCGCGCTGCCGTACATCCTGAAGCAGATGAACGTGCCGGTGTACGCGACACCGCTTGCGCACGGCCTGATCAGCGTGAAGCTGAAGGAGGCGCGGCTTCTGCAGAGCACAGACCTGCGCGAGATCCGCGCCGGTGACTCGGTTGAGCAGGGTCCGTTCACCCTGGAGCCGTTCCAGGTTGCGCACAGCATCCCGGACTCGGTGGGGTACGCGATCCGGACGCCGCTGGGCATCTGCATTCACACGGGTGACTTCAAGCTGGACCACACGCCGGTGATGGGACAGGCGACGGACCTCTCGAAGCTGGCACAGTACGGCGACGAGGGCGTGATCCTGCTGTGCGCCGACTCAACCTATGCTGAGATCCCCGGGTACACGCCCTCGGAACAGATCGTCGGTGATTCGCTGTTCCGGTTCATCGCCAAGGCGGAGGGCCGGGTGATCGTAACGACGTTCGCGTCGCTCATCGCGCGGGTGCAGCAGGTGTTCGACGCGGCCGAGGCGTGCGGGCGGCGGGTGTTCATCACGGGCCGCACGATGATCGACAACACGAACATGGCGATTGAGCGGGGTTACCTGCGGGCGCCCGAGGGGATGCTGGTAAGCGTGCGGGAGCTGCCCAACGTGCCGCACGAGAAGCTCGTGATCGTGACGACGGGGAGCCAGGGCGAGCCGACGTCGGCGTTGACGCGCATGGCGAACCAGGATCACCAGCACGTGAAGATCGTCGAAGGGGACCTGGTGATCATGTCGGCATCGGCGGTGCCCGGGAACGAGGCGCTCGTACACCGTACGGTGGACAACCTGTTCAAGCTGGGCGCGAACGTGCTGTACAACCGCATCGCCGACGTGCACGTGCGCGGGCACGCGGCGGCGGAGGAGCTGAAGATCCTGCACGCGCTGGTGAAGCCGCGCTACTTCGTGCCGGTGCACGGGGAGTACCGGCACATGGTGCTGCACTCGCAGATCGCGGAGGCGCTGGACCAGGGGACGGACACGTTCATCATGACCGACGGCGACGTGCTGGAGATCGACAACAAGGGCGAGGCGAACTACGGCGACCGAATCGCGTGCGACTATGTGTACGTGGACGGGCTGGGCGTCGGCGATATCGACCACGTCGTGCTGCGAGACCGCAAGCACCTTGCGTCGGACGGGATGGTGGTGGTGATCCTGCCGATGGACAAGAACACGAGCCACCTGACGGGCCGGCCGGAAGTTGTGTCGCGCGGATTCGTCGACATGGACGAGAGCGAAGACCTGATCGAGCGGACGCGCGACCACGTGGCGCACGGATTGAGCGCGGAAGACCATCCGCTGGAGTGGGGCGCGGTGCAGACCGAGGTGAAGGAGTCGGTGGCGAAGTTCCTGTACGATGAGACACGACGGCGCCCGATGGTGCTGCCCGTGCGGGTGGAGGTGTAGGCAGGTGGCCGCAAGGACGCGGGCCAAGCCGGCGAGGGCGCAGAAGGCGCCCGTAAAGGCTGTCGGACGGCGGCGGAGCGGCCAGTCGGCGTGGACGACGCTGCACGACCTGCTCATCCGGCGCGAGAGCGTCGGTGTCCTGTTGATATTGCTGGCGTTGCTGGCGGTACCGTGGCTGGTGCCGTTCACATCGGGGTTGGCCGATGCGCGCAACCGCTTCGTCGAGACGTTTGGGCTGCTGATCTTCGGCTGGATCGGGCTGTTCGCGTTCGCGGGCTGGCTGGTGATTCGCGACGAGCAAGAGAAGCTCTGGGCGGACTGGCGGCCGTGGGTTATCGGCGCGCTGACCGGCCTGGCGTTCGCCGGGCTCCTGGGGTTCTTCCGCCCCGACATCCGCCTGGGAGATGTGCTGGTCAGCGAGCATTCGCTCGGCGGCGAGCTGGGACGGCGGTTCGCGGGAAATCCGTTCGGCATCATCGCGTGGCTGTGCATCAGCGTGGCGGCGTTCGCGGTGGCGTTCCCGGCGCTGGCGGCGACGGCGATCCAGAACGCACCCTACTACGCGCAGACGGTCTGGGACTGGCGGATCCCGCAGCGGAGTGCGCATTACGCGCGGCGAGGCTTCGAGTTCATCTTCCCGACGAAGCCGGCGCCAAAGGGCGCGCAAAAGGTGCCACTGGACTCTGTGATGTGGGCGCAGACGGCGGGAGGTGTGGCCGAGGCGGAGGAGATCGACGAGGAGTACGAGGACGAGGACGAGGAGCCCGTCCAGGCGTCGATGTTTGACCACGAGGAAGAGGACGCCGGCGAGACGATCGAGACGGACGAGAAGGGGAACCGGAAGAGGAACGGCTGGCAGCTGCCGCCGATGACGCTGCTGACGGACAAGACACGCGAGGAAGGCAGCACCATCGACAACGAGCTGCGGGCGGAGCTGATCGAGCAGACCCTGGCGAGCTTCGGGGTGGATGCGAAGGTGGTGCAGATCAACGAGGGACCGACGGTCACGCAGTTCGGCATCGAGCCGGGTTGGGAGATCAAGACGCGCACGATCGTCGAGAAGGACGAGAACAACAAAACGGTGATCGGCAAGGACGGCCAGCCGAAGACACGCGTCGAGGAAGTCTCACGCACGCGGGTGCGGGTGCAGCAGATCACGTCGCTGGCGAACGATCTGGCGCTGGCGCTGGCGGCGCACTCGGTGCGGATCGAGGCGCCCGTGCCGGGGAAGCCGGTGCTGGGCATCGAGGTGCCGAACGCGACGAAGTCGCTGGTGGCTTTGCGGACGGTCGTGGAGAGCACGCCGTTCCAGCGGGCCGCGGGCAAGAGCAAGCTGACGGTGGCGCTGGGCCAGAGCGTGTCCGGCGAGCCGATCATCGCGGACCTCTCGAAGATGCCGCACCTGCTGATCGCGGGGGCGACAGGATCCGGCAAGTCCGTCTGTATGAACGCGATCATCTCGTGCATCTTGATGCACGCCTCGCCGGAGGACGTGCGGTTCGTGATGATCGACCCGAAGCGCGTGGAGCTATCGGCGTTCCGGCCGATCCCGCATCTCGCGTTCTCCAGCATCGTCGTCGACATGGACAAGGTCGTGGGCACGCTACAGGCGGTGATCCACGAGATGGAGGCGCGGTACCGAAAGTTCGCGGCGATCGCGGTGCGGAACATCGACGGCTTCAACCGGAGCCCGCGGGCGGCGGAGAAGCTGCCGTACTGGGTGGTCATCATCGACGAGCTGGCGGACCTGATGATGGCGGCGCCGTTCGAGGTGGAGCGGCAGATCTGCCGGCTGGCGCAACTGGCGCGGGCGACGGGCATTCACCTGGTGGTCGCGACGCAGCGGCCATCCGTGGACGTCATCACGGGACTCATCAAGGCGAACTTCCCGACGCGCATCGCCTTCGCGGTCAGCTCGCAGGTGGACTCGCGCACGATCCTGGACATGGCGGGGGCGGAGAAGCTGCTGGGGCGGGGGGACATGCTGTACATGGCGCCAGATTCGGCGAAGCCCCGGCGGCTGCAGGGCGTGTTCGTGTCCGACGAGGAGATCGAGGCGATCGTGGGGTTCTGGAACCAGGATCGCTTCGCAGGCCTAGAGAGGCCGACGTACGACCACCTGTTCGAGGCGGCGCAGGCCGAGCTTGAGCAGGAGGGCGCGACGGACGACATGCTGGAGAAGGCGAAGGCGCTGGCGTACGAGCACAACCGCATCAGCACGTCGCTGTTGCAGCGGCGCCTGCGGATCGGTTACCCGAGGGCGGCGCGGCTGATGGACCTACTGGAGGAGGCAGGTGTCGTGGGCCCGGCGGAGGGCGGCGGCTCGCGGGAGGTGTTCCTTCCGGAGGAGAAGCCGATGTTCCAGGCGCCTGTGGACTTCGAGGAGCCGCGGTTCAACTGATCTCACGAACCGCTTGCAGGCCGCCCTAACCCGTACCGGAGCGCGACGCGGAGGCACACCATGGCGACAGGCACAAAGCTCGTTGAGCTTTCGATCATCGAGGAGCACTACCCGCGGTACGACCCGGCGCACGGCACGCCCGACCCGATGGCGCGCCGACTTCTTACGGTGCAGCTCCCGAAGGGCGTCGCGCGGTTCGAGCAGACGGACTACGGTCATCCCGGCCGGTTCAATCCGTGGGATCCGCGAGGCATCGACACGCTGCTGCAACCCCACACGACCGACCTGAAGGCATTGTGCGAGGCGCTTACGCCACTGCTGGCGTGACTACGGCAGCGCGTCCAGCTCGGCCTGTGTCTCCGGCGGCACCGTCACCGTCATCCGCACGATGGCACCGCTCGCGTCGGCGACGTACAGGTAGCCATCGGCGGGTGCAGCAACGCCAACCGGGTGCGGGGCTGGGTTGCCCCCGAAGACGTACACACCTCGCTGTCTCCCGCCACGGTCGTAAACCAGCACCCGCTGCTTCGTGGGGTCAGTCAGGAAGACGAGGTCGCCGCGCACTGCGATGTGGGGCAGTTGCACACCGGTACCGCCCACGCTACGGAACGCCGTTCCGTCCTTTCCATCCGGCGAGCGGATGACCGACCGCGTCTCGAAGTCGACAATGTAGAATGCCCCGTCGTCGCCAACGGCGATGTCAGATGGCTGACGTGCACGCACTGGCGCGTCAGGCAGGGAGATGGGAAGGGGCGTAATCTCACCCCCACCGAGCGGGACAACGTAGATGCCGCCCCCGCTTGGCGAGGCGACGTACGCGGTGTCACCACGCACAGAGAGGCCCGCAGCGGATGCGAAGTCGCCGACCTGTCCTTCCACGGCACCTGTCTCAGCGTTGACGATATAGAGCGCGCGTGATGCAGCATCCAGGACCACCAGCCTCCCATCACCGGTCAGGTCCATATCCACGATCTCGGATGCGCCACGTACCGCAAAGGACTGGAGAACCTGGCCGGCGTCATTGAAGATCAGGATGCGGTTCTTGCCAGCAGCGGCGCTCTCAGTCCCCGAGATCCGGACGACCGACGATGGCTTCATCAGTTCCGAGAAGGACTTCTTCGACCACGACTCATCGACATCGAGCGTCACACTCGTAGGCGGACGGTAGGGGCCGGCTGGATACGTCACGTCGGATGTCTCGAGATTCTTCCAGTCTGCGCGAGGCGCCTTATATGCGGCGATCCAGTTCGCCTCCTGGGACGTGGCGTACTGGATTGAGATCGTGTGCGGGCCTGCGCTCAACTCAATCTCCGCCTCGACATGAGTGCGACCGTGGTTGCCACCATTGTCGACCACCAACTCGCCATCGACGAATAGTTGCGCCGACGACTTCCCAGTCAGGGAGAAGCTGTAGGGCCCTTCCTGGGGGAGCGTCATGATGCCGACGTACTCGATCGCGTTCCGTTGCTGCAGGAAGGGTACCGGCACCGGGAACGGCACGCGGCCCTGAGCCGTCACCGCGCCTGAGAAGTCAGCCCCTTCGCGATAGACGACCTGGAATCCGCGGTCGCCAGTGCTGGTGTTGTAGAGCGAATCGGCGACGCTGCTGACTCCGGTGTTCGGGTCGGTGAAGTCCATCTGCACGGCGCCCGGCACGGTGATGTGGGCGCCGATGACCACCCTGTGCTCTCCCAGGGAGAGGTCGAGCGGCGGCGTGCGGCCGGACCCATCGAGCGCCAACGGCGCGCCATCGAGGGTGATGGCGCCGGCGCCGCCAGGCACGCGCAGGACGAACGAGGCGTTCACCGGTTCGGGGATCCAGAGGTAGCCGTCCCACTCTGCGTCGACGGGGCCGCCGGCCAGGTCCTGTTCCGTCCACTCACGGTCGAGCCGGGCCGAGTCGCTCGCGGAGCCGCGCCGCAGTGTCAACTGATGCACTTGCGCGATGTCCGACTGCGGGATCGTGATGCGGGTGAAGAATACGCGGTCATATGGGTCCACGTAGTCGTCCTGCTGGAGGTTGGGATAGAGCTGCCGCAGTGTGGGGAGCATGCCGAACTGCTCGGCATCCACGATGACGAGCGCGTCGCGGTCACCTTGAGGCAAGATCAGATGTCTCGTCACGACGTAGTGTTCGAACGCCTCGCCGTGCGCGAGCACGGTGACCGCCTGGTGGCCGGAGAACTGGCGAGAGACGATGACCTGCTTCTCGTCCGACTCGGCGGCGACGATCCGGCCGACCTGGGTGAATTCGGGAGTGAAGGCCTCGTAGACATCGAGGTTCGACGCCTGGCGCTCGAAGATGTCGTAGTAGTTGATGCCGGTGCTACCCGCCACCAGCGCAGCCATGAGCGCACTGAATACGAGCACACCCTGCCGCGTGGGGCCAAGGGCGCGTTGAAGCGCCGCGGCGGCGAGCCCGACGAGCAGGTACAGAGGCGGCAGCGCCCCGATGCCGCGGATCGCGCTGGGGTTTTCGAGCGTGATGGTAAGCGCCCCCGGTACGAGGGAGGCGACGAGCCAGGGAGCGACGAAGCCCTTCCGCCAGCTGCGCAATGACCACACGCCCACGGCCAGGCCCAGCACGAGCAGCGCCGCCGTCACTTCATCCACCTGGGGATCGCCGGGCAGGTTGTGCCGTCCGTTGTGGTCGCCGGCGACATTCATCATCTTGAACGACCGCTCGATGTTGGTCTTCAGGGGCTGGTTTGAGCCCTTTTCATCGATCTCCTTGAAGACGTTGACCTGGCGCTGGCGCTCGAGGAATCGATCCTGATTGTTGAGCGCAAAGTTCGCCAGCGGGGCAAGTACGAGGACAAACGCCGCGGCGAACACGGCAAGGCCGGCGACGTTCTGGCGGATGAGACGCCACTGGCCGACCAGGACGTACAGCAGCAAGAACGCGAGGACGAACGGAACCAGGCGGAACGCGATGTAGGTGTAGAGTCCCGCCGCCAGCGCCATACCGCCCAGGGCGAATGCCCACGGCCGCTTGGTATCGAGTCCGTAGATGAGCCCCCACACCGCGACGATCTCGAGGAGCGGCTGGAGAGACGCTTCCCAGGAGACGCGACTGAAGGTAACCGCCCAGCGCGAAACCGCAAACAGCGCGGTTCCTACGATGGCGGGCGCGGGGCCGACGATCCGGCGGGCGAGGAAGTAGAAGGCGACGACCGCCAGGAGTCCGGCCATGGCGGGCACGATGCGGATAGCGAAGATGCTGAACCCAAAGAGCTTGAACGAGCCGGCGAGCAAGTAGAGGTACAGGGTTGAGCGCCCGAACACGGTATCGAACCAGATGCGCGTGTGGTCGCGATCAATGAGGGTGATCGCGTCCGTGGCGTTGACGCCCTCGTCGTACCAGAGGCCGGGAGGAAATGAGAGGAGGTGCCAGAATCGGAAGAACGCGGCCAGAGCGACGACGGTGGCGACGAGGCCCACTTCCCATCGGAGGGGAAGCTCGAACGCCTCTTCCTTCTCCGACAACGGCGCGACTTTGCCGCGCGCCCAGAGGACAACGGCCGACGCCGCGTAGAGGGCAACCGCGAGCACGAAGCCATAACCGGGCCGGGAGATCGTGCCCTTGAGGTCGGTCAGCAGGAACTGCGTGAGGAGCGCAACGGCAAGGCCGGCGACGGCCAGGAGTGCCGGCAGCCAGACGTTGAAGGCGTTCCAAAGCCTCGAGAGGGGTCGTGCGCCCGGGCGCGAGGCAGTGTTCACCTGATCTTCTTCAATCCCGGACTCCATTCGCCCCCACACGGGCGGATCGTCTTCGGCGCCAAGTATATATGCGAGCGCCGCGAGGCGTCCGATGACGAAAACGCCGGTGTATGCTGTCCGTCACAATGGCGTCCTACTTCACGTCGCAGGCCTACGATGCTCCGGCCTCGCTCATCTGGTCGATCTTGACCGATTTCCCAACGTGGCCGCGGTGGTTTCCGAACATGGAAACGCTGGAATTCGAGAACGGGCACGGGCCGGGCGCCGGCGCCGTCCTTCTTGCGCTGGACGACAAGCAGCGCTGGGCGCGGTGGCGTGTAGCGGACTGGAAGGAGCCGGAACTGCTTGTCTGTCATTTTGACGGGACGAACGCGCCGCTCTCCGGCCAAGTACAGGCCGCCTATCTCCAGTTCGGGCTGCTGGCGGAACCGGATGGCTGCACTCTCGAGGTTGAGATCGGCGCCGAGGGATATGGGCTCGTGGGGGACTTCTTCGTGAGCACGACACTGGGTCTGAGCGCCCGGCGCATGCTCCCCAGGCTGGTCGACGCATTCACGGACCACGTGATCGAGCGCTGCAGCGAGATGCCCTGATGCTCCACCCGGGGAAGCTGCCGCCCGACGTGCTTGCCGGACTTCTCGCCCGCATTCCGCACCGGGACCCGCGCGTGTTGCTGGGGCCCGCGGTCGGGCGCGACGCGGCGGTGATTGATATCGGCGGAGGGCGCGTGCTGGTGGCGAAGACGGACCCCGTAACGTTCGCGGCGGAGGACATCGGCTGGTACGCGATCAATGTCAACGCGAACGACATCGCCTGCATGGGAGCGCGACCGGCGTGGGTGATGGCGACGGCGCTGCTGCCGCCGGGCGCGCCGGACGATCTGCCGGCAACGATCTTCGAGCAGATTCTGCGAGCGGCCGCGGCGCTGGAGATCGAGCTCGTCGGCGGACACACGGAGGTGACAATGGGGCTCGACCGCCCGATCGTTATCGGGGCGATGCTTGGCGAGGCGGCAAGGGACGACATCGTTACAGGTGAGGGGATCGAACCCGGGGACGCCGTGGTGCTGGCCGGCGGCATCGCCGTCGAAGGCACCGCGCTGCTGGCCCGCGAGGCCGCAGAGGCGCTGCGCAAGGCCGGTATGCCGACGGACGAGATCGCCCGCGCACGCCATTTGCTGTACGAGCCGGGGATCAGCGTCGTGCCGGCGGCCCGGGCGCTGCGGGCGGTCACGCGGCCACGGCTCATGCATGACCCGACGGAGGGAGGGCTGGCGACGGCTCTTCGGGAGATGGCTTCGGCCGCGGGCGCGGATCTACGCATCGATCCAGCGGAGGTCTTCGTACATCCGGAGACGAAGGCGGTGAGCGAGGCCCTCGGCCTGGAGCCTCTGGGGCTGCTGGCGTCGGGCGCGCTGCTCGCCATTGTGCCGCAGGCGGACATCGAGCGGGTTACAGGTTCCGTCGAACGATCTGTGTTCCGCTGCATTGGCACGGTCGAGCCGGGAGCGGGCGAGGTTATAATGGGAACCGGCGAAACACCCTTCCCCATGTTCGACCGCGACGAGCTGGCACGATTCTTCGATGGCACAGCAGGGGGAGGGCAGCCGGGATGAGAACGAGGCCGGAAGGATCGGAGCGCGCATGACAACGGACAGCCAGCCGAGAACACTGGGGGAACTGAAGAAGTCGGGGTATAAGGTCGCCTCGGTCAAAGAGGAGATGCGCCGCAACCTGATCGAGCGCATCCGGGCCGGCCGGGCGCTCTTTGATGGCATCTACGGCTACGAGGACTCCGTCGTCCCGCAGCTCGAGAACGCGATTCTTTCGGGACAGGACATCATCTTCCTGGGCGAGCGCGGGCAGGCGAAGTCGCGGATGATCCGAGCGCTGACCGGGCTGCTGGACGAGTACATCCCGGTTATCGCCGGGAGCGAGCTGAACGAGAGCCCGTTCGAGCCGATCACGAACGCGAGCCACGCGCGCATTGCGCAGGAAGGCGACAATCTGGAGATCGAGTGGGTGGGCCGCGACAGGCGCTACGGCGAGAAGCTGGCGACGCCGGACATCACGATCGCGGACCTCATCGGCGAGGTGGACCCGATCAAGGTGGCGGAGGGGCGGTACCTGTCGGACGAGCTGACGATTCACTACGGCCTCATCCCGCGGACGAACCGGGGCATCTTCTGTATCAACGAGTTGCCGGATCTGGCGGAGCGGATCCAGGTGGGTCTGCTGAACATCATGGAAGAGCGCGACGTGCAGATTCGCGGCTATCGCATTCGGATGCCGCTGGACGTGTTGGTCGTCGCCTCTGCGAACCCGGAGGACTACACGAACCGCGGCCGCATCATCACGCCGCTGAAGGACCGGTATGGCGCGCAGATCCGCACGCACTACCCGCGGTCGGTCGAACACGAGATCGACATCATGGAGCAAGAGAGCTCGGCGTTCAGGGACGACGACTACACGGTCACGGTGCCGATGTACATGAAGGAGATCGTTGCGGAGATCACGCGGCTGGCGCGGCGAAGCCCGGACGTCAACCAGCGCTCGGGCGTGTCGGTGCGGGCGTCGATCGCCGACTACGAGAGCCTGCTGGCCAACGCGATGCGCCGGGCGATCCGGCTGGGCGAGCGCGACGTGGTGCCGCGCATCAGCGACCTGCCGTTCATCATTCCGACGATCAGCGGCAAGGTGGAGTTCGAGACAGTCGAGGACGGCAAAGAAGACCAGATCATCGAGAAGCTGGTGCAGGGAGCGGTCGTGGCGGTGTTCAACCGCTACTTCAACGTGGTGGACCTGGAGGACGTAGTCACGCGGTTCAAGGCGGGCCACTCGGCCGAGGTGGCAGACAGTCTTCCCTCGAAGCAGTACGTGGAGATGATGAAAGACATCGAAGGTTTGAGCCGCGCGGTGTCGTCCCTGGACCCGGGCGAGAACCCGGCGGTGGTTGCCAGCGCGATCGAGTTCGTGTTGGAGGGCCTGCACCTGAACAAGCGGCTGAACAAGGACAAGGTCGGCGGCAGGGTGGCGTATCGTGGTTGACGTGAGCGAACCCATCTACACGTATTACTACCCCAACTCCGAAGGCGAAGTCCGAGAGGGACCCCTGCGCGGAGAGGGGCGAGCGTGGGTACCCGGGGAGTACGCTCATCCCGACTACCCTAGCCCGCTTATCGTCCGGGTGGGAGAGGCGGGCGTGAAGGTGTGGATGGTAGGCCAGTGGCTAGATCTAAGCCACGATGACGAAGACGAACTGCACCGCCGTTATGGAGTCACGCTGACCCACAAAGACATCGAAGCCGCTCGCTGGTATCGGGAGCTGTATCGCGAGATGATCGATGAACGCATCCGCGAGGAATCGCGGGCGATCAGTGGCTAAGCTCTATCTGGACGAACAGGTCGGCGACTTTCAGGCGTCGCTCCAGGCCGACGGACATGACGTTGTTGTTACCGGATTCCCGCCCAGGAACGCACGCAGCGATGCGTGGCACTTCCGTGAGGCTCTGTCCGGCGGCAGGATCGTCGTCACGCTGAACCGCTCAGACTTCCTGTACCTGCATCAGCTGTGGACGTCTCTGCGCACATTCGAGCTGGTGCCGACCCATCATCGCGGGATCTTAACGACCATCCAGAGTGGGTACTGGACTCGGGATGAGTGGCTGAGTGCAATTCGAGCTAAGCTGCACACACCAGATGCTCTTCTCGGCCGAATGGCGGCGTGGCCTCGCAGTTCGAGCGAGGACCGGTGGCTCTGGGAGCAATGGCGAGCCGATGAGGAGTGAACATGGTCACGTTCCGGTATAGCGAATGGGACGGCACGCAGGAGATTCCAGCTCTCGATCCTGATGAGGTGCTGGAGGCGCTTACCGACGACCTGATGAACTTCGGCGACCTGCAGCACGCCATGCGGAATCTGCTGCAGCGCGGGATGCGCGGGGACCAGGGCAACCGCCTGCAGGGCCTTCGCGACCTGCTCCAGCAGCTCCGTCAGCAGCGGCGCAACACGCTGGACCGGTTCAACCTGTCGTCGGTGATGGACGACATCAAGGAGAGGCTGGACGAGATCCTTGGCATGGAGCGCGGGACGATCGACCGGCGGCTGGAGGAGACGCTGGGCCCGCAGGACGGCGCGCAACCCCAGACGGGCGGCCAGGCCCCGCCGCAGGGGCAGGACGCCGGTCAGCAGCGGCCCGGCCAGCAAGGATCGGGGCAGCCGCAGGACAGCCAGCAGGGTGGGACTCCGCCGGCTGGGGGCCAGCAGGGCGGCGCGCCGCAATCCGGCGGCCAGCAAGGAGGCAGCGACCAGGACCAGTTCGCGCAGATGCTGAAGAACATCGCCGACCGGAAGAAGAACTTCCTCGACAACCTGCCGGACGATGTTGCGGGCTCGGTGAAGGAGCTGCAGAACTACGAGTTCATGGACCCGGAGGCACAGCACAAGTTCACCGAGCTGATGGACATGCTGAAGAAGGCGATGACGGAGACCTTCTTCAAGGACATGTACGACCAGATCTCCAACATGTCGCCCGAAGACATGGCGCGCATGAAGCAGATGGTGAAAGACCTGAACCAGATGCTGAGCGACCGCCTGGCGGGCGACGAGCCGGACTTCAACGGCTTCATGCAGAAGTACGGCGACCTGTTCGGACCGAACCCGCCGCAGACGCTGGACGAGCTGGTCGAGCGCATGCAGGGGCAGATGGCCCAGATGCAGAACCTCCTCGACAGCCTGCCGGGCGACATGCGCCAGCAACTCAGCGATCTGCTGGCCGACAAGGTGGGCGATCCTGACCTGCAGGCGGAGCTGTCAGAGCTCCAGATGAACCTGGAGTTCCTTTCGCCAATGCGCGACATGCGCAACCAATACCCGTTCCGCGGCGACGAGGAGATCGACCTGAACCAGGCGATGCGCCTGATGGATCAGATGCAGTCGATGGACGATCTGGAGCGCCAGCTGGAGCGGACGCAGTACGGCGGCGACATCGAGGACATCGACGAGGAGAAGCTGCGGGAGCTGCTGGGCGAAGAGGCGTCGGAGACGTTGGACCAGCTCAAGAAGTTCCTCGAGATCCTGGAAGAGGCCGGTTACATCACGAAGAAGGGCAACAGCTACGAGCTGACGCCGCGCGGCACGCGGAAGATCGGGCAGAAGGCGCTCGGCGAGATCTACTCCCAGCTCAAGAAGGATTCGTTCGGCAAGCACGAGATCAGGGACGGCGGACGGGGCGGCGAGCGCACGGACGACACGAAGAAGTACGAGTTCGGCGACCCGTTCCACCTGGCGCTGGACAAGACGATCATGAACTCGCTGGCACGCGAAGGAGCGTCGGTGCCGGTGCGGCTGGACAAGGACGACTTCGAGGTCTACCGCTCGGAGCAGCTGACGCAGACGGCGACGGTGATGATGGTGGACCTCTCGTGGTCGATGGCGCTGCGGGGGTCGTTCCAGGCGGCAAAGAAGGTGGCGCTGGCGCTGAACAACCTCATCCGTAGCCAGTTCACACGCGACAGCCTGTACATCATCGGCTTCAGCGCCTACGCGCGGGAGCTGAAGGCGGAGCAGCTGCCGTACGTGCGCTGGGACGAGTCGGTGCTGGGCACGAACATGCACCACGCGCTGATGCTGGCCCAGAACCTGCTGGCGAAGCACAAGAGTGGCACAAAACAGATCATCATGATCAGCGACGGCGAGCCCACGGCACACCTCGAGCGCGGGCGTTCGTACTTTGCGTACCCGCCGAGCCCCATCACCATTCGGGAGACCCTGAAGGAAGTAAAGCGGGCGACCCAAAAGGGCATCACGATCAACACGTTCATGCTCGACCGGAACTACTACCTGAAGGAGTTCGTGAACCAGGTCGCCAAGATAAACAAGGGCCGGGTGTTCTATACTACTCCCGACAAGCTCGGACAGTACATCCTTGTGGACTACGTCCAGAACAAACGCAAGGACGTCCGGGGACAGTAGGCGCTATTCACACTCACGCTTCACTGACAACGATTCGCGTTCTTCTTGCGGCCACCGCGCCTTCGCCGTCGCTACTCCGCACCGATCCATGCCCCGCTCGTGGGACCGCCCGCACCTCGCGCCCGGCGGCTCAGCCTCGCCGCGCACCCGTACTCGTCTGGAGATCTCTTTGTCGAAACTGAACAGGACCGGCGCGTTCCCCTTCACCGGCGACCAGCCGCCGCTCCCCCCTTCCGGCCACCGCACCATCCCCAGCCCCGACGACGTCGTGACCTTCCTTCGCACGCACGAGCGCGTGTCGTGGAACCTCACAGAGATCCTCGATATCCACTGGAGCGAGATCGACCTCGATGCCATGACGCCGGCGGACGCGTACGTCGCCGAATCGGCGATGCTTGTCGAGAGCAACAGCCCCGACTACGTGGCGAACCTGATCGCCTTCTTCAAGGAGGACCAGGACGTCTGCGACTTCATCATGATGTGGGGCATCGAGGAGTGGAAGCACTACTACGCCCTGCGCGACTACATCTCGAAGGTGCGCACGGCGCTGGCGGCGCGAGAGGCCGCCTGCACGACGAATCTCGAGGACACCGCGCGCCTCAAGGAGATCGAGGTCTCGGTGCGGCGGGCGTTGGACCAGGAGGTCGCCGACATCCGGGAGGCCAGCTCCGAGAACTGGGGCATCCCGATGCACTACACGGCACCCCAGGTGGTGGCGAACACAACCATCCAGGAGTTCGTGACGGCCGACTTCTACCGAAACCACGCGCGCCACACGAAGGAGCCCGTGCTGGCGAAGATCGAGATGCTGCTGGCGAAGGACGAGACGCGGCACGAGATGTTCTACGAGGAGCGCATCGGCAAGTGCATCGAGCACGACCCGGACGTGATGCCGATGGTCATCGAGGCGCTGAAGGAGTTCGGGATGCCGGGCGCGTACCTGCTGGACGACTACGACGCGCGCCGCGCCGCCATGGAGCACGCCGCCTTCCCGACGCTGGCGGACAAGAAGGGCGCGTTCGTGCGGCTGTTCGCGAAGATGGAGCGCATCGTCGGGCACGAGAACGCCATGCGCGTCTTCACCGAGGGCAACTACCTCTCCGACGGCCACGAGGACGCGTCGAAGAAGAAGATGCGCCCGGAGATGATCACACGCCTCATCACGCGGAAGCTTGCTTGACTGGAGTCGCCAATCGCGTCGCCCATCGGTAAGGGCGCGTTATCTATACTCCAGCCGGACAAGCTCGGTCGGATATTCTTGTTGATTGCGTCCAGCACCGGTGTTAAGGAGGTGGACGAGCCGTGCGGGACCAGTTCGCCCTAGGGCCAATCTACATGCGCGGGCCACAAGAAGGAGACCCCCCGTCCGAATGGATGAGGCCGATTCATTCCCTGTTCAGCGCTTGGCTGAGCGAAGCGACGGATGACCTCGCAGAGAGAATGACTGAGAGCCACCTAGCATTGGCGATTGTTAGCGACAAGGACGTGGCCAAGGCGCTGAAGAGGGAGAAGGAGGCTCCAGTCCTCGATGTCCTTCGCAGGCAGCAACGTTGGGCTCGTGATGAGCAGCTTCCGGCAGGTGGAGTTTTCGGCCGCAATTATCCACCGTGCGATTGGTTCGAAGATGTGCTTCGCGATGCGTACAGCAACGGTCTTCGTGGGCGTTTTCAAATCATGAAACGGCTGTGGGAAGAAATCAGGCTCCGGGATCCCGCCTCTGTTGACGCCACCCTGAGCATCGTGGGGATCCGGAGCGGGGCCGTCTACCGAATCCTGACGAAGCTAGCCGGATCCTGACTTAGGTCGGCCCGAGCGGCTCGTTCGCCGGCGGAATCAGCACCCCCACCGCCCACTCATACCCGTCCGGGTCCCGCACGCAGACCTCGCGCCAGCCGTGGCCCTTATCGACGGTCGGCACCGAGACGACGGCGCCGTGCGCGCGTGCCCGGGCTTCCAGCGCGTCCGGGTCCATACCGAGGATCCGGATCTGCGCCCCGATCCCGCGCACCTGTCCCGTAGTCAGCGCCGGGTGCCACGGGTGGTCTTCGTGCGTGTGGTCGGCGTGGAGCATCACTTCGGCGGGGCCGACGCGCATCGCTACGAAGTCGACGTCGACGTAGTGGATCTCCGCCTCGAACACGTCGCGGTAGAACGCGGCCGAGCGGTTGGTGTCAGCCACCAGCAGGTTCAACGACAACGGCGGCAGCAGAGCACCGTACCGGAACCCCGGCATCCACGGATCGCCCTCACGCAGCTTCGCCATCGTGCACCTCTGTGCGTGTTGCCGATCAGGTCAGCGACTTCCGGACGACGACGTAGCGGCTGGTGGCGGCGCCCGTCTCTGCGAAGCCCGCATCAAGGTACATCGACAGCTTGCCGTGGTACGAGCCAGCGGCGGCACCCGCCTGCTTCGGCGGGTAGCCGTACATCGTCGTGAAGCCGCGCTCCCGGAACATGTCGCAGGCGCCGTCGAGCAGCTTCTGCGCGATTCCCTGGCCGCGATACTGCGGCGCAATGACGAAACAGACGACCGCGGCCGCCGTGGCGGGATCATCGGCGGCGAACTCCGGGTACTGGTCCAGAAGCGGGAGGGCCGTTCGAGGGCTGGCGTTGCACCACCCCGCGACGCGTCCCGCGGAGTACGCCATCACGCCGCTCGCTTCGCCGCGGTCGATCATCCCCGCTCGCTCGGCGCGGTTTTGCGCAGCGGGACGCTCGTCGAAGATCTCATCCGGCCGGGGCTGCAGGTGGTACGAGAGGCAATAGCACGACGCCCACACCGGATTGTCCGGAAAGGCCCCGTCGAAGAACTGCAGGTAGTCGTCGCGGGTCGCCGGCGCGAGAGGCCGGATCTCCACCGGCTCCGCCAGCTCGGCGCGCTTGCCGTCCCAACCACCCGTCCGCAGAATCGCCGCCTTCACGTCGGCGCGCTTCGCGTCGCTGACCTTCACGTCCGGATGCGCCGAGTCCGTATGCGACCAGAACGCGTCGTTCAGGGCCTCGGCATCGGCGCCGTCCAACTGCTTCCCGCATAAACAGGTCACAAACGGCATCGGTCAGGACCCACCGCCGCCGGCCTGGGCCGGCGCGGCGGCCGGTGCGGCGGCGGCCGGTGCAGGAGCCGACGCGCGGTGGGGTGGCAGCCCCGCGAGCTCGCGCATCGCGTTCTCGAGCAAGGCCGTGGCTTCGGAGACGGAGGTGACGCCCTCGAGCGACACCGGTTTGCCGATGCGCGCGAAGACGGGGCCGGGGCGCGGCTCCCGCTGGCCCTTCGGCATGACCTCGCGCAGGCCTTCGATGTAGATGGGGATGACGGGCACCTTGCCCTGCATGGCCATGATCGCGGGGCCCGCCTTGAAGCGCTGGATCTGTCCCGTCTTCGAGCGGCCACCCTCGGGGTAGATGATGATCGACCAGCCGCGCCCCAGCAGCGACATCGGGTACTCGAGCTGCTTCACGCCGCCGCCGCGATGCACGGGGAACGTGCTGTGGAACAGCGAGTACCACCAGTGGCGTTTGCGGCGCGAGGCGTAGAACTTGTCGGCGGCCGCCGCCAGCAGCACCTTGCCGCGAATGCGCTCGGGAAGCGCCGAGAGCACGACGGGCGAGTCCATGTGCGAGCTGTGGTTCGCGATGACGATGGCGGCGCCCTTGTGGTCCACCAGGTTCTCGCGGCCCTCGACGGTCAGGGGCTTGCAGTACGTGTTCACATGGCGCGTGGTGATCCACTGGCGTCCGATGCGGCGGACGGCGCGCGCCCAGAAGGACGTCTGCCACTTGTGTGGCTCGGTGCGGTAGGGCTCCATCCTCAGGAGCTGCTGGAACCGGTCCATCTTGATGGCCGGGAAGGTGGTCAGCTTCACGGTACCGAGGCCGCTGATCTCCGCGCCGATGCCCTGGACGGTGGCGTTGTCAGGCGCCTCGATCACGGTCACGAAGTCGTACTGCCCGATGGTCGCGTACTGTTGTACGACCTTCGCGCCCAACTGCTCGGCCTGCCGCGTCACCTCGCGCAGCCGGTCAGGATTCGCGTGCAGGTTCTTCCGCCCCTGCGGCGTCAGCTTCGTGAAAACAACGTACGTGCCCATTGAACGCCCTATTCCCGATTCCCTATTCCCTGTCCCCTAACCCCTTTGTCCCTAACCCGCTACTTTCCTTTCAGCATCTGCGTGAAGGTGTCGACCGGGAGGGCGGGGAGCGTGGTGAGGACAACCGTGCCGCGCGAGCCGAGCTCGACGCTGATGCGAGCGACGGTCTCGTTGTCAGGGGCCTCGAGGATGTTGATGAAGTCGTATCCGCCCAGGACGGCGTACTGCTGGGTGACGCGCGCGCCCATCGCCTCGATCTCGCGGTTGACTTCCTGGAGGCGCTCCGGGCGCTCCTTCAGCGTCTTCCGGCCTTCGTCCGTGAGCGTGCTGAGCATGATGTAGGTGGCCATGTCCGTGCCTCCTGTGTGCGTCGCCCGGCTGCCCGAAGGGGCCTCCCGTGGGCCACGATTGTACGACAGAAGTTGACGCTTGTCAGTGCCGGTTGACACGCAGCAGCGCTCGCGCTTCCCGAAGCCTCCGTTCGATGCGCACGCCGTCGGTCCCCCACAATGGATGTGCATATCGCACATCCCGGCTTAGGCTCGCAGGCTGCCGTCAGCCCTTCGGTGCCCGCCGCCCGGCGTAACAGGCGAAATTGCCAAAAGTGATCTGGCCCGCTTGGAGTTCCATCCCCGCCCGGCGTATCGTCGCTCCACGGCCTCTGCCGCCTGCCGGCGAGCCGGGATTGCCGGCGAACGAGCGCACGGCGCGAGAAACATGAAAAGTGCCGAGCAATTGAATCTGAAAGGAGCGCGTCCGAATCTGCATGAAAGGTCTGTAACCGAAACCGCTATGACAGAGCCCCGGCCCCGTCCACCCGCAGCGCGGGCTTTCAGCCCGCGCGTTCCCCGGCCAGCGTGCGCGTCCAGAAAGGAGGGCCGAACTTGCCGAGCAGTCCACGTGTAACGCGGGCAATAGCTCCGCGGGCGCCCGGCAGCCCGATCGCCCCCGTGCTCAGGCTAGAGCAGGCTTGCGAAGCTGCGGACGAGTTCCGGGTCGAGCTGGGTGCCGGCCGCGCCGAATAACACCTGGCGGGCGTCCTTCCCCGAGAGCGCGGCGCGGTGGGGGCGATCGGCGGTGAGCGCGGCGTACACGTCGGCGATGGCGAGGATGCGCGACTCGAGGGCGATGTCATCGCCGCTGAGCATCTCGGGGTAGCCCTTGCCATCGGGGCGCTCGTGGTGGCGCGCGATCCACTGCGACACCTCCTCGAACCCGGGGAGGTCCTCGAGAATCATCTCGGAGTTCGCGGGATGCTGTCGCATGAGCTGCATCTCCGTCACCGAGAGGATGTCCGGCTTGGTCATGATGCGGGCGGGAACGCCGAGCAGTCCGACATCAAGCAGCAGGGCGGCGATGCGTATCATTTCGACGTGCGCGGGATCGAGCTCCACGGCCTCGGCCAGCTGCTGCGCGCATTCGGCGGTACGGCGGGAATGGGCGGAACCGTAGGAGCGCTTGGCGTCCGCCAGATCAGCGAACACCTCGGCGAAGCGCGTCGCCCGCTTGCGGCTCTTGCGCGTTTCCACCGCACCCCGGAGTGAGTTCACGGTCTCGGCGAGGTCTTCGGAGTAGAGCCCGAGCCAGAACTCGTCGGATTTCGCGAGATCCAGCAGCAGACCAACAAGACGCGGGTCCAGCGTCGTGCCGCTGTAGTCCTCGAGCGACTGGGGAAGGCGGCGGCGGGCGACGAGGGCGTTCAACTCGTCGGAGATAAGCACCTCGGCGACGTCAGCCAGCGCGACGATGCGCGCCTCGATCGGGATCTCCTCCTCGGCGAGACCTTCGGGATACCCTTTGCCGTCCCAGTGTTCGTGGTGTGACTCCACGGCCCGCGCGGCATCGTCTCCCAGATCCAGTTGCCGCACGATGCCTGCTCCCGCGGAGCAGTGACCGTGGACCGCGTCGTCGATCGCGGTGCGGTCGGCGAAGAGAGTGGCGCCGCGCTGGTCGTCGCGGCCTTTCAGCGGAGATGGTCCGAAGATCGTGGTCTCATCGACGCCTGCCGCGCGGAACAGGTCGGCGGACGAGGCGGTGACGCCCGCGTCGTGCAGAAGGGCGCCGAAGTACACGCCGGAACGCGCCGGCTCCGCCAGTTTCAGCACGTCGGCGACCTGGGTAGCGATGTAGCAGACCCGCTGGGCGTGGCCGACTTCCTTCCCTTCCGCCAGGTCCAGCCCCTTGCTGAAGGCGATCGCCATCTCGGCCGCGGTGAGGGCGTGGATGCGATCGGGCCGGCGTGTAACCGGCTGCGCGAGTTCGTCCAGCGTCAGGACGGGTCTGCGGGGCGTGCTGCTCTCAGAGACCACAGGGGCTCCCGTTCGAATCCAGGTCGGGCCGCGACTACAGGCCCTGAACTAGTATCGACAGGGGTTTCCCTGACATTTGGGGCTCAACCGCCAGACTCGAACGGAGTCAGGCCGAGAAGGCCCGGGGTGGGCCAACCGGACAAGAGCCCCGGACAAGAAAGGGGGTGCACACGAGTGTGCACCCCCTTTCGTTCGACAGCGACGGATCTTTACGACCTGCGGCGGACTCCCACGAGGAAGGCGCCACTGCCGGCGATAGCCAGGGCCACGCCGCCGGCGAGCCAGATGAGGGCCATGTTGGTCCCGCCTGTGCCGTCACCGCTGCCGGTGTCCGGAGGGGTGACCACGCCCGCGCCACCACCGGTGGGGGTGTTGGTGGCGGGGGGAGGCACCGGGGTGTCTGTCACCGGCACCGGCGTGTCGGTGGGTCCTTCGGTGGGTTCGGGCGTCGGCGTGTGCGTCCTGGGCTTGCTGGTCGGTGTGCAGGTAGGTACGTCGGTCGGGGCAGTCTGGAAGGCGGTCAGGTCGTTGCCATTCTCGCTCAGAGTGATCTCTACGGTCGGCGTGGCGGTAGCGTCGCAGGCAATCGGCGTGAAGTCACCAGCCAGCGCCACCGTTGGATCGCCGACTGAGAAGCTGGCGCCGCCCAATGCGATGCCCAGGATCGCGACGGCTGCGCCAGTAATGATCCATCCATTGAGTTTCACAGCATCTCCTCCATGTTCAGCTGTAGGCGGTTGCAGGCAGGCTATCCGTATTCGATCACCAATGTCAACGATTTTTGTGCGTCGTTTGCGTGAAAACGAGCACGGCAGAGGGACGGCGCCCTCTGCCGTGTTATGTCACTTCCAACGCCCGTACGCGCGTCCCTACCGGCGCTTCAGACCCACAGCGGTCGCGCTCACGCCGAAGATCGCCAGTGCGGCGCCGGCGGCAATCAGGAGCCACGGCTGGCCATCGACGTCGCCCGGGCCTGTGCCGGTGCTCGGTGGCTGGATGCCGCCGGCCTGCGTACCGCCGGTCGGCGTGTTGGTAGGCGGTGGCGGAGCCGGCGTGTCCGTCACGGGTACGGCGGTGTCCGTGGGGCCCTCCGTCGGCTCAGGCGTCGGTGTGTGAGTCCTCGGCTCTTGGGGCGTCGAGGTGGGGCAGGTCTGGCCGGGGACGCAGGTGGCCGGCGTGAACTCCGGCGTGAACTCGGGTGTCGAGCTTACGCCCGCAAAGGCTGACGGCAGGCCGGAGAAGCTCGCCCCGGCGAGCGCGATGGCGGCGATGATGGCGGCGATGCCCGTTACGAGCAATGGTCCGCGGTTGAGACGCATGGCGGTTTCCTCCCTGACACTCGATATCACTCCAACGGGGTGAGCTTAGCGGGAGGGGATCGAGCGCGTCAACGATAATGGGTTAAGTAAGCGCGACCGTTTGGCCTCTCTCTCCGCAGGTTTCGGCGAGCGCTAGAACGCGGGTTTACAGTCGCCCCGCCACGGCGGCGCTCGGTGGGCCCCCCTGGCCCTACCACGACGTTGCGTGGCTGCTAAGCTGCGGCGGATTCGAGGATAAGCCGTGCGCCCGGCGTCACTGCGGGCCGGTCGAGCGGCGGAGGCATCAACACATGCGGCTCCTGGCCGAAGGAACAGCCCCCTACCTTCCCGTCGACCCCGACGGCTTTCGCGCACACGTGCGGGATCACAAGCTGCGCACACTCGTCCCGAAGCTGATGTCCGCGCACGATGCCGTTGCGCGGTTCGTCGCAGATGGCGATTACCTGGCGTACGACTGCAACTACTTCCAGCGTGGGCCCTCGACGCTGATCCGCGAGGTCATCCGACAGGGGAAGAAGGACCTGTGGCTGTGCGGGAAGTTCACGTACGTGGACATCGGGCTGCTGGCGGGGGCGGGGTGCGCATCGAAGGCGGACTGCGGTTTCTTCTGGCCGGGGGCGGCGGTGGATAACCGCGTGAAGGACGGGCGCCTGGAGGTGTACGAGTACAGCAACGTCGTGATGACGCTGCGGCTGCAGGCGGGGGCGATGGGGCTGCCGTTCCTGCCGGTGCGCTCGTTCGGCGGGACCGATGGATTTGAGTACTCGGGCTGCAAGCTGGTCGAAGATCCGTACACGGGGAAGCCGATCACGCTGGTGCCGGCGCTGAACCCCGACGTGTCGATCATCCACGTGCAGCAGGCCGACGTATACGGCACCGCGCGGGTGTTCGGCACCGGGATCGCGCACCAGGAGTGCGCAATGGCCTCGAAGAAGGTGATCGTGTCGGCGGAGGAGATCGTCGACACGGAGGAGATCCGGCGGGATCCGGGGCGGACGAGCATCCCGTACTACGCCGTCGATGCAGTTGTGCGCGCGCCGTTCGGGTCGTGGCCGGGCAACTGCGGCGGATATTATGGCAGCGACACGGCTGCCGTGATCGAAACGTTCGGTGCCATCGCGGCGGATCGGGTCGGGCCGTACGTCGAGAAGTACGTGACGCCGTTCGCGGACGACGCTGAGATGTTCGAGAAGCTCATCGGGCAGGAGCGGCTGAACAAGCTGCGTGAGAACGAGACGATCAAGGACGGTTACCGGGCATAGTGAGCCCGGAGCTTTGACGATTTCGTACTCCACCGCCGAACCCAGACTGCGAGCCGCCGCAACCCTATTGACAACGAGCGCATCTTGGCCCACGATTGGGCTGGCGATCGTGCTGCTACGGGGTGGCGGCGGCGCCCATTCTTCGCCCAATGTCATGTCGGTCCAACGCAACGGCGATCCAAGGGATCGCCCGATATATGCGTTGATCCACCTGAACCGCTCCCCGCGGAAAGGAGGCTACGCACTCATCGGCAGGCGCCGGCGAGGAAGCCGGCTTATCTCCAGGAGGGGACAACTACGGAATGGATACGTATCGCATAAAGCGAACGCTCATCAGCGCGGCGCTTGCGATCGTGGGGGCGGTCGCGCTATTCGCCGCGGCGGGCGGCATAACAACTACGCGGGCCGACGGCGTCGCGTTAAACGTCGGCGACGTGCTGGCCGGGGTGGGCAACGGCCAGATCAAACACTTTGACTCTGCGGGTACTCTCCTAGACACACTGAACACAACAACGGGCAGCATCGAAGACACAGGCATGTGCTTCGACAGCGCCACGAACCTCTATGCGACGAACTTCACCGCAAGCTCGATGAGCAAGTTCGACAGCGGCGGCAACCTGCTGGGTGGGTTCGGGGGCGGATTCAACGCGCACCCCGAAAGCTGCGTGTTCGATGCCTCGGGCAACATCTACGTGGGCCAGGCTGATGGCACGGGGGACGTCCTGAAGTTCGACAGCGCGGGTAACCCGCTCGACAGCTTCGACGTAGCGACGACGAACCGCGGTTCGGACTGGATCGACCTGGCGGCCGACCAGTGCACGCTGCAATACACGAGCGAAGGCTCCACTGTGAAGCGGTACGACGTGTGCACTGACACGCAGTTGGCCGACTTCGCGGTGGGCCTGCCATCTCCGTGTTTTGCAAACCGCATTCTGAATGATGGCGGCGCGATCGTCGCCTGCTCCTCCGCGATCCAGCGGCTCGACTCCTTCGGCGCCGTGGTGGACACGTACGACGCCGCGGGTGAGGACACCTGGTTCGCGATGAATCTCGACCCGGACGGCACGTCGTTCTGGAGCGCGAACTACTCCTCCGGGCACATTTACCAGTTCGACATCGCGACGGGTGCGGTCCTCTTCGATTTCGCCGGCGCTCCGACCACGACCCTTGCGGGTCTGGCCGTCGTCGGCGAGCTGACGCAAGGTGGCGGCGGTTGCCCGGATGGGCCGATCTCGCCGGCTACCGTGGAAGGGATCCTGTTCCCCGGCGAGTCGATGGAGGTCGAGAAGTGCGTTGAGGTCCCGGTGATCCCGCCGCGGCCCGACATCTTCTTCCTCTTCGACACGACGGGCAGCATGAACGACGATATCGCGACGGCGCAGGCGAAGATCGGTGAGATCATCACCGCCGTGAACAGCGCCACCACGGATGCGCAATTTGGCGTCGGGACGTACGAGGACTTCCCGTTCAACCCATGGGGCGCGACGGCCGCGGATTTCCTCGGACCGGATTCGGCGTACACGCGAGAACTCGCGATTACGGGCGATGCGACCGATATCACCAACGCGATCACCGGCCTGACGCTGGGTAACGGGGTCGACACGCCTGAAAGTGGGTATGAAGGCCTCTACCAGGCGTTGACGGGTGCCGGGCGGGACCTGCCTAACCCTGACGGCAGCGCGCCCGACGGGGACACGCTCGATACGGGAGAGATCGCTCCCGGCCTGGACGCCGGGTTCCGCACCGACTCGAGCAAGGTGATCATGCTCATCGGGGACGCCTCGTTCCACGATCCGGGCGATGGGCCGACGGGCACGCAGTTCGCGGCCGGATACCCCGGCGCGTCGGCGGCGGACGTGACGGGCGCCCTGGGCGATGTCACGCTGTTCTGTCTCATCCCGACGGAGCTGGGCGACGTCGGTCCCGCGCCGCAGTGCGGCGGACTGGGCGGAACAAGCTTCGACGTCGGTGACTCCAGCGAGAGCATCGTCTCCGCGATCCTGACGGCGCTGGGTGAGGTCGAGGTGGAGGTGACGATGGAGAGCACCTGCACGTTCCCGATAACGACCACGTTCGACCCAACGAGCCAGACAGTCGAGTCCGGCTCGACAGTCACGTTCACGGAGACGATCACGGTGGACCCGGCCGCGCCGGGCGGCACCTACGAGTGCCGGGACGTCGTCCGGATCGACGGCGAGCTCCTCACCGACGACGCGGGTCAGGTGGTTTCTGAGGTGAAGACGATCCGCGTGCCGGAGGGCTTCCTCACGGGCGGCGGACAGATCATCACCACCAAGGGGAAGAATGGCCTTAAGATCAGCTCAAGCGGCAACGTGGGCTTCCTCGCGGACTTCAGCCTGGTCGGCCACTGGAACGTCGTGTTCCATAACGTGGGCGTCGACGCCTTCGACGGAGGGCATTTCAGCTCCACCGCGATCACGTTCTTGCAGTTCCACGACGATGGTGGTGCGGGACCGAATCCGCCGCCTGCGAACGCGAACGTGGGCGCCTTCGCGGCCACGGGGAAGTTCAACGGCGAGGACGGCTGGTCGATCCAGGTCTGCCTGGCCGACCGCGGTGAGCCAGGTAAGAACGACAGCCTGCGGGTCCGCCTGTTCGACCCGGCCGCCGTGCTTGTCTATGACTCCGCCGGCGGAGACTTCGCGTCGGAGGACAACACCATCGGCGGGTTCTGCGCGGACCGCCACAAGCTGGACAACGGCAACTACCAGATCCACTCCGGACTGAAGCAGTAGCCGCCTTCTGGCAAGGAGAAGAAGCAGGGGAGGGCCTTTTGGCCCTCCCCTTTGGTTTGTTTCTGGTGCATCGAAGGTGCATGATGCAACGCACGCCGCCGAACGGGGCGATGGGAGAGAGGGCGCCATATGCCGACGAAGTCCGAATTAATCGCGGCGCTGCGAAAGACGGGCGACTCGCTGACCAAACAGGTGGGTGCGCTGGACCCGGAATCGCTGGAGCGCGGGCGGTATGAGGGTGGGTGGAACGCGCGCGAGATCCTCGCACACGTCGCGAGCATCGAGTGGACGTACAAGCGGCTGGTGGAAGGCGCGCAGCAACCACGCGCGACGGCGCGACCGGAGCGCGCGCCGGAACCGACGTCGCCGTCGGCTGGCAATCCGATCGACGACTACAATTCGCGGCAAGTGGCGCGGCGGGCGGACAAGACGGTGAAGGAGCTGCTGCTGGAGTTCCAGGAGAACCGCGCGGGGACGATCGCGGCGGTGGAGTCGTGCAGTGAAGTGCTGCTGTCGCAGCCGACGCGGTCGGCGGGGGGCGCGGAGGGAACCCTGGCGGAGGTGCTGGAGTTCGTGGCGGTGCGGCACGTGGAGCAGCACACGCGGGATATTGTGGGGTAGGGGTTGGCCGTTGGGTGTTGGGGGTTAGGCAGCTGTAGGTTGGTGAGATGACCGTCGAACTGAATGTGCGCGCAGGCATCGGGACGAAAGCATCCTCGTTCAACGAGCGCGAGATGCAGATCTGCACCGTCGCGCGGATGGTGGAGGACGGGAAGACGTACTGGGTGGCGGGCGGCGGCTCGCCGATGTACGCGGTCCTGCTGGCCATAAAGCTCTATGCCAAGGGTGCGCAGTACATCACGGAGGACGGCGTCATCGCGCCGGAGCCGATGCTGCCGTTCGAGCCGGTGATGACGATGGTGTCGTCGCGCGCGGGGTACCGGGCGCTGGCCTGGGGGACGATGAACACGGCGGGCAACCATGCGCAGCTGGGCCTGATGGACTACGGGCTTTTGAACACGCTCCAGCTGGATCAGCACGGCAACATCAACTCGACGGCGATCGGCGAATACGGCGCGGGAGCGCGGCGCTTCGGCGGACCCGGGGGCGCGGACTCGATCGCGGCGCTGTGCTGGCGGACGATCCTGATGACGGACCAGGAGAAGCGCAAGTTCGTCGAGCGGGTGGATTTTATTTCGTCCCCGGGCTTCCTGGACGGCACCGAGGGCGCACGCGAGCGGGCGGGGCTGCCGCCGGACACGGGGCCGTACCGCGTGGTGACGCCGTGGGCGACGTACGACTACACCGACAACCGCAAGCTGCGGCTCGTGGCGGTCGCGCCGTGGGTGACGGTCGAGCAGGTGCTGGCGGAGTGCGAGTATCCGCCAGTCGTCGCGGACGAGATCGCCACGCTGGACTCACCTACGGAGGAGGAACTGCACATCCTGCGCACGGAGCTCGATCCGCGGGGCCAGAACACGGCGGAGCGCAGCGCGTGGGTGATGTACGACGCGGACAGCGGCACGTACACGCGCGCCGAGGGTTGACGCGCATCCACAGAGAGCACGGATGACACAGAGGGGTGAGCCTGCGGGGTAGTGACCAGGCTCGTGTCGGGCGTGGCATCGGCGTAGCTCGGTAAGTACACTTGACCATGCTGTACCCCTCCACTATCGACACGCTCGCACGAACGCCTTCTGTCCTCCGCGCGCTGCTCGACGGACTGCCCGACGAGGCGACGTGCACACCCGGGCCGGAGGGGTGGTCGGCACGGGACGTTGTCGCGCACCTCCTCTCGGTGCATTACGCATCGAATCTGCAACGCGTCCGCTGGATGCTGGACGCCGACGATCCGTTCGTCCCGAACATCGATGAGGAGCAGGTGCTGGAGTCGTCGGGGATGCGGGCATGGCCGGTGGCGCGTCTGCTCGACGAGTTCGCCGCGGCGCGCGGCGAGGCGATGGAGATGGTCCGGGGGTTGCGACCGGATCAACTCGGGCGCACCGGGCGTCACGAGGTGGCGGGGACGATCACGATCGAGGGGATCCTGCACCACGTCGCGTACCACGACCTGGCGCACATCGCGCAGATCGCGAAGCTGCTGTCGCAGCCGCTTGACGCGCGGCGCGGCGCGATGGCCACGTCGTACCCGGACGAGGAGTGAGCGGAATCCTCAGCCGATCACGGGGATGCCGGCGTGCAGTCCGAGGCGGGCAGCGGCCCCGTCGACCAGCGGCAGCGACGTGGCGCCTGGACGCAGGGGCGGCAGGATGTCGAGGCTGATCTCGAGCGCGCCGCACGTCGCCTCGGACCACGCACCGTCGCCGGGATCGAACAGGCCGGTGGCGGCGGCGTCTTCGGCTTCGCACCACAGCTCGCCGGTCGACGTGAACCGCAGATAGCCCTTCGGCGATAGCAGCATGCGCACGCGCTTGAAGGCGATCGCCTGGTGGCGCCGCATCCACAGCAGGTGCGCAGCCGCGGGCCACGCCAGCGAGTGACCGACGATGCGCTCGATGTCGGCCGCTTCGGCTTCCGCGCGTCGATCTCCGGCGAGGATCGCGGGGCGGATCACCTCACGCTCGCCGTCGAGGAACACCGAGGCCTGCAGGGTCGAATCGAGGCGAATCTCCGTCACATCCGCCAGGGCGATCTGGCCGCCGAGAGCGGCGACCGCGCCAGCAAGCGCGGCCATCCAGTCGTCGGGGCGCTGCTCGGCCCAGCCGGGCTGAGGGGACAGGGTCTCCAATGCGGCAGATGCGGCGGTCTGCCGCTCGCCCGAGGCGTCGTGCGCGGCTGCCGTCAACGAAGAGGCGCCCAGGTCGATCGCGAGCGTAAGCGGTGTTGTCACGTGGACTAGAGTACGGTGACTTCGGACTTCATGCAGCTGATGCATTCGCGTCATTTGGCCGTAACGCTGGTTGGATAGGCTGCACGTGCTACCAGTAGCCGGGGTGGACGTAGCTCATCATCCTGACTGCCGCGCTGCGGAGCCCGCCTCGTCGGCGGACAAACGGTGGATGTCGTAAGCCTTCCGAATCGGCCCGCACCCCCTTCGGCGGGACCGTGGCGACGGGGGGCGGACTCCTCCTCGACGAGCGACGTCCCGCACACGCCCCGGCGCAACGGCACCCACAGGCCGCAGCGTGGCAGCCAGGAAGTTCCCGTCGCCGGCGTTCAGCCGCGGCCCCTTCGCGACGATGCATCAGCAGCATCGACCGGGCCGGGCGGGTTTGGCCCGTTTGCTATCCTGCCCCAGAACCCGCGAATGGCGACATCAACTCCCCCGGAGGCCCATCTTGGCGACCAAGGCGAAGGTAGCGATTCTGCGGACGAAGCCGGAGACGGCGCTCGAGGACTACGAGCGGCTGATGCAATTGGCCGGCGTCTCGGAAGCGCTGGACAAGTCGGCGACGACGATCCTGAAAGACAACATCTCCTGGCACTTCCCCTTCCCGTCGGCAAACACCACGCCGTGGCAGCTCGAAGGGGCCATCGTGGCGCTGCGGAAAGCCGGGTACAACGACCTGGTGTGCGTCCAGAACAAGACGGTGGTCACGAACGCCTTCAAGGGCGAGGACCTGAACAAGTACGTGCCGGTGTTCCGCCAGCACGAGATCCCGGTGCGGTTTAACTTCCGCGACGAGGACATGAAGTGGGAGGTGTACCAACCGAGGCGGAAGATGCTGGTGCTGGACAAGATCTTCCCCGACGGGATCAAGATCCCCGACTACTTCCACGGCAAGAACATCGTCCACCTGCCGACGATGAAGTGCCATATCTACACCACCACGACGGGCGCGATGAAGAACGCGTTCGGCGGGCTCCTGAACACGAACCGCCACTACACCCACAGCCACATCCACGAGACGCTCGTCGACCTGCTGGCCATCCAGAAGGAGATCCACACGGGGATTTTCGCGACGATGGACGGCTCGACAGCCGGCAACGGCCCTGGGCCGCGCATCATGCACCCGACGACCAAGAACGTGATCCTGGCGTCAGCCGACCAGACGGCCATCGACTCGGTGGCGGCAAAGATCATGGGCTTCGACCCGATGAAGATCGACTACATCCGCATCGCGCACGAGCAGGGGCTAGGCATCGGCGACCCGGCGGAAGTCGAGGTCGTGGGCGATTTCGATGTTGCGAACGAGGACTGGCAGTTCAAGGTGGGCGGCCACATCCACAGCTTCCTGGGCTACCTGGCGTGGTTCGGGCCGACGAAGTTCCTCCAGAAGGCGATCATGCACACGCCGCTCGTGGCGGGCCCGATCATGTTCAGCGAGGTCTTCCACGACTACTACCACTGGCCGCTCAAGGAGAAGAAGGTCTACGAGCGGTGGCTGAAGGAGTCGCCGTGGGGCGCGCTGTTCGCGAAGTACGACACCGAAGGGGCGCAGGCGCCCTCCACCGCCCCTGTAACCGTCTGAGGCGCTGTCACGCGCAGTCCTCAAAGCACGGGCGGGGGTGTACCATCGCTGCATGCTGGCGGTCCATGGCGTCCTCCCCGAAGTCCAAAGCACGCGTCCATCGATCGTCCTTATCCATGGCGCGGCGAACTCCGCCTTGGTCTGGACGTTCTGGCAACGAGAGCTTGCTGCTGCGGGATGGGCGTCGTACGCGGTTGACCTGCGCGGGCACGGCGCCAGCAGACCATGCGATCTCTCGCGCACGACGATGCAGGACTACGCAGACGATGTGATGGAAGCCGTGCGGTTGCTCGATCGTGAGCGCGGCGTTGTGCTGATGGGCTGGAGCATGGGCGGGCTCGTCGCGATGATGGCGGCGGGCGGCTGCGAAGCACGGGCCGTCGTCGGGCTGGCGCCCAGCGCGCCGGCGACGGAGCGCAACCCGGACAAGGTGATCCAGCATGGCGAGTTCGGGCCGGAGGAGTACGGCATTACGTCGGACGATCCGCGCGAACAGCGTGCGATGCCCGATCTCGAGATCGACGAGCGGGTGATCGCGCTCGCGTCGCTGGGGCGGGAGTCGCGCTACGCACGAGGCGAGCGCGCGGCCGGGATCGTGATCGATTCGCTTCCGTGTCCACTGCTCATCGCGACCGGTTCAGCGGATGCGCTCTGGCCGCGGTCCCGGTACGACGGCTTGCATCTTCCGGCGGATCACATCTCGGCAACCGGAGCTTCGCACTGGGGGCTGGTCCTGAACCGGCGGACGGTTTCTGTCCTCGCGCGTGAGGTGAGCATGTGGCTGAGCCCGGCTGCTTGAAGTGGCCGACTGCGAAAACCTCAAGCGACGGGTCGTTTTATGCGGCGCGGCCAGCGTATCCTTGCCGCACACGACTACGAGGAGGCCGTATCCATGTACGACGTCATCATCGTTGGAGCACGATGCGCGGGTTCGCCACTGGCGATGCTGCTGGCGAAGCAGGGGCGTCGCGTGCTCTTGGTCGACCGGTCGACGTTCCCCAGCGACATCATGTCCACGCACTACATCCAGTCCGAGGGCGTGAAGCGCTTGCAGGAGTGGGGACTGTACGACAAAGTCATCGCGACCAACTGCCCCTCGATCGCGTCGGTGATCTTCCACATCAACGGCGTTCCCGTCGTCCCCCCGGGCGATCCCGACATGCCCGATGCGCTCTGCCCGCGCCGCGTCGTGCTCGACCAGATCCTTGTCGAGGCCGCCCGCGAAGCCGGCGCTGAGCTGCGCGAAGGTTTCTCCGTGCAGGAGATCCTGGTCGAGGATGGCACGGTCGTCGGCATCCGCGGTCGCGACGCCTCGGGCGTGACGGTCGAAGAGCGTGCGCGCGTCACCATCGGCGCCGATGGTCAGCACTCACTCCTGGCCCGGACCGTGCAGCCCACCGAGTATGAAACGCATCCCGCTTTCACCTGCGGCTACTACTCGTACTTCAGCGCCGTGCCACTGGAGGACAACAACGGCATCGCCTACGCCGCCAACGAGGCCGGCGTGCTCGCCTTCCCGACCAACGACGGCCTCACCTGCATCGCCGCGGGAACTGCGCGCGAGCGCTTCCACGAGTATCGCGCGAACATCGAGGGCATGTTCCACCGGCTAATCGAGCAGGCGTCGCCGGACTTCGCCGCCCGCGTCCGGGCCGGCAAGCGCGAGGAGCGCTGGATCGGGACCGCCGACACCGAGAACTACTTCCGGGTTCCATTCGGTCCCGGCTGGGCGCTGTGCGGCGACGCGGGCTACCACAAGGACTTCGTCACCGGCCTCGGCATCTCGGACGCCTTCCGTGACGCGGAGTTCCTGTCGGAGGCGCTCGCGGCGGGGCTATCCGGCAGTGAGGCGCTCGACCAGGCGCTGGCCGCGTATCAGAAACGTCGTGATGAGGCCGCAAAGCCCATGTACGACCTCACGATCCAGTTCGCGCAGTCGCTGGAGAAGGTCGCCGACGTCGTCCAGCAGGGCATGCCGATCAATCAGGCCGTCGCGGCCGAGTAATAGCGCTACTTCGCGGCGGCGTCGCGTTCGCCTGCGAGGACGAACTGCCGCACAAGGCGGAAGAACCGGCGGTCAACAGTTCGGTTGTGGCCCAGCACGTCGGCGAAGGGCACAGGCACGATGTCGAGGCCCTGGGCGGCCATCATCACGCCCGTCTTGCCGCTGTGCACCTGGTCCACGGCGGCGGCGCCCATGCGCGTCGCCAGCACACGGTCGAACATTGAGGGCGATCCGCCGCGCTGCACGTGACCAAGCACGGTGACTCGTGCTTCCACGTGCGTCCGCTGTTCAAGCTCTTCCGCGAGCCTGGTGCCGATACCACGGGTGGAGAGACGCGGGTGTCCGAACTGGTCCAACTCGGTTGCGACGCCGGACGAGGCGAGCCCCTCGACGGTCGCGCCCTCGGCCACGACGACGATGCTGAACCGGCGCGCCTGCATGCGATGCTGGACATGCTCGATGACCTTCTCGATGGAGATCGGTTCTTCGGGGATGATGATCAGGTCGGCGCCGCCGCCGATGCCACCGGTGGTGGCGAGCCAGCCGGCGTCGCGTCCCATGACTTCAACGACCATGATGCGGCGGTGTGCCTCGGCCGTCGTATGCAGGCGGTCCAGCGCCTCGCCGACGATGGCAACGGCGGAGTCGAAGCCGATGCAGTAGTCGGTGTGCGGGACGTCGTTATCGATCGTCTTTGGTACGCCGACGACCGCGAAGCCGCGCTCCGACAGCCTCGCGGAGACGCTCAGGGTGTCGTCGCCGCCGATCGTGACCAGGGCTTTGATCCCGCGGCGGCGGAGATTCTCCTCGACCTGGCGCATCTCATCGTCGTCGCGCGCGGGGTTGGTGCGCGAGGAGCCGAGGATTGTGCCGCCGAGGTGCAGTATGCCGCCGATCTCGTCCTGCGTGAGGAGGTGGCCGTTGCCATCGCCCAGGAGGCCGGCCCAGCCCTCGCGGAAGCCGTAGACCTCGTCGCCACGCATCCACGCTCGATAGGCGATCGCGCGGATCGCGGCATTGAGTCCGGGGCAGTCGCCCCCGCCGGTCAAGACTCCGATGCGCATCCCAACACCTCAGTCGCACTCAAGGACAGAATACGCCCAGAACCCGCCCCATGCGGGCGGAGGGTTACGAATTCGTAGCAGACAACAGCGGCACCAGGCGCGAGAGCCTGACGATGCTTCGCTCCGTGAGCTCGTTGCGGCGGCGTCCGGCGTCCTGAGCCCGGCGGTAGAGCCGCTCGTCCGCGCCCGGCGGCGGGTCGGGTGACTGCAAACGCGTGCGCTCCCAGTGGGCGACGGAAGGGTAGCGCGTCAGAAGCAGCGCTCTGGCGGGCTGGCCGGGCTCCATGCTGCGCCACAGGCCAACGATGCGGCAGCCGTCCGACTCGAAGTACGGCCAGACGCCTTCTTCGGACAGGCGCTGGAACTCGGTCCAGTCCTGGGGCTGGAGCCAGAACCAGCGGTGGGCGTAGACCCCGGACTCGCGCGGAGGTGTGGGGTCGAGCGGCCGTGCCGTCGGGACGAGGCGGTCACCGGTCGCCTCGATGACATCCGGCAGGGCGGCGACGAGCGTGTCGCCCCCAGCGGTCGCGGCTTCGCCGTCGTGCCAAGCGGAGATGAGGACGCCTTCGTCGGAGGCTAGGCCGATCATACCGGCGAACAGGCCGAAAACAGCGCCTCCGCGGGCCGCGATGTCAGAGGATGCCCCATCGACGGCCTCAGCGACCTCGCGCCAGGCGCCACGGCGAATGCGGATGGTGCGATAGTCATAGATCATTGGCCGTGGTTCCCAATCTGATTCATCTGTTTCATCTGTTGATTGAACAAGCTAGTCGAAGACCACGGTCTTGTTGCCATAGACGAGGACGCGGCTGCGGAGGTGCAGGTCGACGGCGCGAGCCAGCACGACCTTCTCGAGGTCGCGGCCTTTGCGGACCAGGTCGTCGACGGAGTCGCGGTGGCTCACGCGGGCGACGTCCTGGTCGATGATGGGCCCCTGGTCGAGCTCGGGCGTCGCATAGTGAGCGGTCGCACCGATGATCTTCACGCCGCGCTCATGGGCCTGGTGGTAGGGACGGGCGCCGGCGAAGGCAGGTAGGAACGAGTGGTGGATGTTGATGATGCGGTTGGGGAATTGCCGGACGAAGCCGTCGCTCAGCACCTGCATGTAGCGCGCCATGACGGTCACGTCGACGCGTTCGCTCTCAAGGAGGTCGACGATCCGCGCTTCCTGCTCGGCCCTGGTGTCGCGTGTGACAGGCAGGTGATGGAAGGGAATGCCGAACTCTTCGGCAATGGGGCGGGCGTCGGAGTGGTTGCTGATGACGAGCGGGATCTCGCAGCGAAACTCGCCCAGCCGCCAGCGTGCCAGCAGGTCGTACAGGCAGTGGTGCATCTTCGAGACCAGGATTGCCGCGCGCGGCATTTCGTCGCTGAAATGCAGGCTCCAGGCCATCCCGAAGCGCTCGGCGATGGGGCGGAAGGCACGCGCGATACCGTCGCGCGGAATGGCGAACCCGTCGATCTCCCACTCGACGCGTTGGAGGAAGACGCCCTCTTCGCGGTCGGTGTGCTGGTCGGCGTGGACGATGTTGCCGTCGTTGCGGTACAGGAAGTCGGACACGGACGCGACCAGCCCGCGCTGGTCGGCGCACGAGATCAGCAGGACGGCGGTTGCACCCATCGCCGAAGACGATAGCATCGCCACGACGATAGCAGGGATCGGGCTTCAGCGTCAGGACGCGGTTAGGAGACCGCGGCGGCCCCGCGGAGCTGGGGCATCACCTTGGCCGCCATGAGCTCCATGCTGCGGATGACCTTCGGGTGGGCGAGGCCGCCGATCCGCGTCCAGGCGAGGTAGTGCGTCATGCCGGTCAGGTCCTGGATCTGGCCGATGCGCTCGGCGACCTCGTCGGGGCTGCCGCAGACGACGGCGCCCGCGTTCACCACCGCATCCCACTCCACGACCTCGAGGAAGTCGCGCGCACGCACGTACCAATCGTAGGTGGGGACGGCGGACTGGCCGTGGCCCGGCGCCACGTACTTGGCGAATGTGCGGTAGTACCACATGACCGCGTCGCGGAAGTCGGCGAGCGCCTGCTGCGTCGTCTCGGCGACGTAGGTGATGGTGAGGCCGGCGATCTCGTGGTCCTCAGGGCGGCGGCCGTGGTCGCGCAGCGCCTGGCGGTACTCCTCGATCTGCGCGGCGCCGGTGTTCACGTTGAAGCCGAAGACGGGCGCGCACATGAGGTTGAAGCCGTACTTGCCGCAGAGCTGGAACGTCTCGGGCGAGAGCGACGCCATCCAGATCGGCGGGTGGGGACGTTGAAGGGGCTTCGGGCGCACGCTGAGATCGTTCACCTGGTAGAACTCGCCCTGGTACGAGAAGCGCTCCTCGGTCCATGCCTTCTGGATGATCTCGACGCTCTCGCGGAACATGTCGCGAGAGCGCGCCTGGTCCACGCCGAAGCCGGCGAACTCGTGGGGCTGATACCCGCGGCCGACGCCGAGATCGACGCGACCGCCGGACATGAGGTCGAGGAGAGCGAAGTCCTCGGCGACGCGCACCGGATGGTTCAGGGGAAGCACGACGACGCCAGTGCCAACGCGGACGTTCTTCGTGCGCGCGGCAACGGCGGCCAGGGTGACGGCGGGTGAGGCGCAGTAGCCGTACTCGCTGAAGTGGTGCTCGGCCGGCCAGACCGAGTCGAATCCGAACTCCTCGGCCCGGATCATGACGTCGAACTGTTCGTCGACGATCTCCTTCTCGGTCCGGCCGGACGGGTTCTCGAAGAGATGGAGCTGTCCGAATTTCATGATGAGCCTCCCGCAGCAAGAGCAACGACGCGCGCAGCGACCTTGCGGATGATGCCTACGCTACAGCTTGCGGCCGCGATCCGCCAGCACAGCCGGGGCGCTGAAACCAGGAAGACCGGCTGTGCTACACACCGTAGCCTTGGGCGTGCAGTATTAGCTCACGCCGTGAAGGACGCCGCCCAGGACGCTGCGCACGCTGCGCTCCTGCCGGGCGGTGAAGTCATCCCGGGGGACGATCGCCCGCGCCGGGCAGTAGGGGACGCAGACGCCGCAGCCGTTGCACTTGGTCTTCCTGATCACGAACTGCCGCTTCGCCTCGAAGATGGCGCCTTCCGGGCACATGTATTCGCAAACGCCGCAATCCATGCAGTCAGTGCTGATGATGTAGGACATGGCTCCGCTCCCTGTCGCGAGTGCCCGGGTCCGTGGAGCGTTCGGACCCGGGACTCACGTCTGTACGGGCGACGCGGCCGGCCTCTTGATGTTCGCCGGCCCGCCCGATGCCCGCTGTTATGCCGGCGCGAGGGCCGGGAACTCCGTCGTCAGTCCCGCCGACGCGTCGAAGAACGCCTGGAAGGACTGGTTGAACCGGAAGAACAGGTCCACCTTCAACTGGTCGTCTGAGACGAGGCGCAACGGCGTCCCCGCCATCGTCAGGCGGTTCAGGGTGTGGTCGAGGTCCGGCGCGCCGTTCTTCGCGATGTTCTCGATCATCTCGCGCCAGACCGACAGCGGACCGGCGATGGCAAAGTCGGCCCGGGAAGCCGCGTCCGTAACCTCCCGGTTCGAGCCGAGTTTGTAGCCAGCGAACTCCAGCAGGAACCCCTGCGCGCGGCCGCCATCCTCGACGGCGATGCCGACGTTGGCTTCGACGTAACCGAGCCGTTTCACGCGCTCGCGGTCGGCGCTGTGCAGCCGGGCCACTTCCTCGAACCACTGGACCGAAGGAAATCGCACCATGATCGTCCTCCTCTAGAACGGCGCCTGCGCGGGCACCTTCGTGATGTCGCGGCGGTCGAAGCCCGCGAGCGCACAACGGTTCAGGTACTCCTCCCGCATGCGGACCCAGACCATGCGGATCGCTTCCATACCTTTGTCAATGCCCTTCACGCCATCGCCCATGAGCACGGCAAGGGGCTCGATGATGAAGGGGTTGGTGAGGAAGCCGGGAATGCCCATCTCTGCACCTTCCGCTAACGCGTGCATTTCGGCGATCGCCCTCTCACGCTCGGGATGGTGCTCCAGGAAGTACTTGAGGTGCATGGTGCCGTAGGAGACGTGGCGCGCTTCATCTTGCATGCAGAGGCGGTAGATCTCCTTCTCGGTCTTGTTCTTGGCGAGGAACTCGCCCGAGCGGAAGATATCGAGCACGAGGCCCTCACCGACCACGTGCATGAGGAATGACCCCTGGATGTAGGTCGGCGCATGCAGAATGCCCCAGAGCCCCATCTCGGTGCCCCTGAGGCAACGCATCAGGCCGCCGCCGTTAGCGAGGGCGCGCTTCCGGAAGACCTCCAGATGGCGGGCCTCATCCATGGCCTGGGTGCAGAGGAACATCTTCACTTCGTGGAAGTGCTGGTTCATCTGCCAGAGCCATTTTGCCGGGAAGTCGGATGCAATCATCTCCACCTCGCTGAGGAAGGTGGCGATCTGGCACTGGGCGCGCTCCATGTCGTCCGGCAGCGGCTTCAATTCGTCCCAGGGGATGTCGCGCGTGGCGCTCCACTGCCGGCCGCACGCCTCTTCATAGAGAGCGGATACGTTGTCGCTCCACACGAGGTACTTGTCGTTGTAGACGTACCCCATATCGGGCACGTCGGGGTCGATCACGGCGCCGCGAGGAGCCATGGTCCGAAGCGCGGGTGCATCTTCGGGTTCGCCCGCATAGGTCTTGTTGATGTCCTGCAACGTGAGACCGCGCTCCGCGTCGCGCATCTTCGCCTTGAGGCCCCAGTTGGGCCGCGGGTCGTTGAGCCACTGCAGGTCGTAGCGTCCCTTCTTCAGGTTGTCGACATAGGTCTGCTGTTCCTCCGTGAAGACTTGCCCGGGCGCGCGAGCGGCTAAGGGCTCCATCTTGAGGAACATCGCTGCACGGTCCGGCGTGAGCCCCATGTCGAGCGTGGTGCCGAACTGCTGGATGCTGAAGCCTCTCGCGAGGGCCTGCTGGGCCGTGTCCAGGACAGCGGCCTCTGACGTCCAGCCCTTTTCGAGGGCCTTCTGCACAAGTTCACGGGGGATGGCGGGCGCCTGGGTCATGGCCTGCTCCTTTGCTGTCGTCAACGTCATGGTCGTGTGCTTAACCTAGTGCTTGCTAGAATAAGCCCGCATGGGGAATTTGCATCAGTTTCCGAGTGGGATGGCCAGATGTGACACTCGGCCCTTCCCCCGTGAGCATGCCCGGCCCGAAGCTACTCGCATGGCAACCAGTGCCTCGCCAATGGAACTCCTGAAGGCCTTCGAACGGACCGGCGACGGTGTGTATGCGGTGGATCACGACCAGCGCATCGTGTTCTGGAACCGGGCCGCGCAGCGCATGCTGGGCTATCGCGCCGAGGAAGTGCTGGGCAGGCCCTGCTACGAGGTGATCGCCGGGGGCGACTATGGCGGGCACGCGTTCTGCCGCAGCGACTGCCCGGTCATCGAGTGCGCGCGCAAGGGCGGGACGGTCGAAAACTACGACGTGCAAACTCACAACAAGGGCGGTGACGGCCGGTGGATCAACGTCAGCATCGTGGTGTTACGGGACCGTAGTGCGCGGTCGACTCTGGCGGTGCACCTGTTCAGAGATGTGACCGCCCAGCGCCGGGTGCAGGCGAAGGCATCGCGGGCGCTGGCGGCGTTCCCTCGTTTTGAAGGCGACCTGGACGCCATCCCTGCGAAGCCGCTCACACGGCGCGAGGCGGAGGTGCTGCACATGCTGGCGTGCGGGCTTGGCAACAAGGAGATCGCCGACGCGATGAGCGTGAGCGCGACGACTGTGCGCAACCACATCGAGCACGTGCTATCGAAGCTGGGGGTGCACAGCAAGCTGGAGGCGGTGGTGTACGCGGCGCGCGATCACATGGTGTAGTGCTAGGGTTAGTCGTTAGTGATTAGTGATTAGGGGTTGGCGATTGATGCACCGACGCCCCTAACGCCTAACGACTATTTCGGCGCCCCTAACGACTAACGACTAACGCCTAACGACCAACGCCTAACGACTATTAGTCGAACATCAGGACGGTGCGGGCTACTTCGCCGGCCTTCATCGCGCGGAAGGCCTCATTCACGTCCTCCAGGCGGCCTTTGCGGCTGACCATCTCGTCGAGCTTGAGGCGGCCCTGCATGTAGAGGTCGATGTAGCGCGGCATGTCGACGCGGAAGCGGTTCGAGCCCATCGTGCTGCCCTGGATCTTCTTCTCGCGCAGGAACTCCCAGCCGTCGAGTTCGACCTTCTGGCCAACGGGGATCATGCCGATAACGGTCGCCGTGCCCCCGGGCGCGAGCGAGCGGAACGCCTGCTCGGCGGTCACCTTCAGGCCGACCGCCTCGAACGAGTACTCGACGCCGCCGCCGGTGATCTCGATGACCGACAGGGCGGCGTCCTTCGATGACGCGTCGACGACGTGGGTGGCGCCGAGCTCGCGGGCCATGGCGAGCTTATTCTCCATCGAGTCGACGGCGATGATCATCCGCGCACCACCGATGCGGGCGCCCTGGATGGCGGCGAGGCCGACGCCGCCGCAGCCGAAGACGGCGACCGAGGAGCCGGCGGGGATGCGGGCGGTGTTCAGGACCGCTCCGACGCCCGTCGTGACGCCACAGCCGATGAGGGCGGCCTTGTCGAGCGGCATGTCGTCGCGGATCTTCACGACGGCGTTCTCGTGCAGCAGCATTTTCTCGGCGTAGGCCGCGAGGTTGAGGCCCTGGACCACCGGGTCGCCGTTCTGCGAGATGCGGGGCGGGTCGCCGGGGCCGCGCCTGGTGTCGGGGCTCTGGCAGAGGTTCGGGCGGCCGGTGGTGCAGTAGTCGCAGACGCCGCAGAAGACGGAGAGGCAGGCGATGACGTGGTCCCCGGGCTTCACGTACGACACCTGGCTGCCGACGGCCTCGACGATGCCGGCGGGCTCGTGGCCGAGGATGGCGGGCGCGGCCATGGGGTAGAGGCCGTCGACGAAGTGGAGGTCGCTGTGGCAGACGCCGCAGGCGACCGTCTTCACCAGGATCTCGCGCGGGCCGGGGCTATCGAGCTGGACGTCTTCGATGTACAGGGGCTGCTGCGCCCCACGGAACACTGCTGCTTTAACCATGCTGGACCTACTCCCTTGTTGGTTCTGTCAGGGTGAACAAGATAGACCTATAGACTCTAAGGCAACAGAGCCTCACGAAATTCATCACAGACGCGCGAGAATGACAAGAGGTCGAAGTGTCCACATCCGTGCTCTACATGTCGATGTCGCTCGACGGGTACATCGCCGGACCCAACGACGACCCTGAAAACCCTGGCGGCGATGGCTTCATGCGCCTTCGCGAGTGGTTCGGCGACTTCTCGAGGCCGTCCGGGCCGGTCGGAGAGTTGTTCGACGAGATGAATGATTTCGGCGCGATCGTTGCGGAACGGCGCACCGTCGAGCAGGTGGATCACTGGGGCGGCGATCGCAACGGCGTCAGAATCTTCGTCCCCAGCCATCGGCAGCCGGGTTCGTCCGTCGCCAACTATCCGCTGGTGACCTATGTGCTCGATGGGATCGAGAGCGCGATGGCGCAGGCGAAGGCCGCCGCCCGTGACCGATACGTGCTCGTGCACGGCGCATACACGGCGCAACGGGCGCTCGAGGCCGGGGTGCTAGACGAGTTGCAGATCCACCAGGTCCCGGTGCTTTATGGAGGTGGCCTCCGACAATTCGACGTGTTGCCATCGCACGTCGAGCTGGAGATCGTCCGTGTCGTCGACACGCCGGAGGCCACTCACATCCGTTACCGGGTCCGTCGCTGAGGAATTGCCCTCCAGCAAACGACCCTGTTACGCTCCCAATCACCGGCGCAGCCGCCCACCAGCGACCAGCGACCACCCTCCCAGCACCGGAGGTGCGAGCATGAAATTCGGCATCTTCTACGAACTGTCCGTCCCCCGCCCCTGGACGCACGAGTCCGAGCGCACGGTGTACGAGAACGCGCTGGAGCAGGTGCGGCTGGCGGACGAGCTGGGGTTCGACCAGGTGTGGTGCGTGGAGCATCACTTCCTCGAGGAGTACTCGCACTCCTCCGCGCCGGAGCTGTTCCTGACGGCGTGCGCGATGCAGACGAAGAACATCCGCGTCGGGCACGGGATCGTCGTGTGCGTGCCGCAGTTCAACCACCCCGTGCGCATCGCCGAGCGCGCGGCGGTGCTGGACGTCCTCTCGGGCGGCAGGTTGGAGTTCGGGACGGGGCGCAGCGCCACGTGGACGGAGCTGGCGGGCTTCCAGGCGAACCCCGACGACACGAAGAAGACGTGGGACGAGATCGTGCGGTGCCTGCCGAAGATGTGGACGCAGGAGCGCTTCAGCTACCAGGGCGGGGCGTTCTCGATGCCGTCGCGGGCGATCCTGCCGAAGCCGTACCAGAAGCCGCACCCACCCATGTGGGTCGCGGTGACGTCGCCGGGCACGGAGCTCGATGCGGCGGACCGCGGCATGGGCAGCCTCGGCCTCACCTTCGGCGGCTTCGCCGAGCAGGACAAGAAGATCGCCGAGTACCGCCGCCGCATCAAGTCGTGCGACCCCATCGGCGGGTTCGTGAACGAGCAGGTGAACACGGTCAACTTCCTGTACTGCCACGAGGACAACGAGACGGGCGTGAAGACGGGGCAGCGGCTCGCCGGCACCTTCAACTACCTCGCGGCGCAGCTTCTCGCCGCGCGCGAGGCGTACCCGTCGCGCTCGTACCCGTCGCTGGGCCTCCTGCCGCAGCTGCGGCAGGAGTCGACGGCCCCGAGCGAGGGCGGGCGCATCCCCGAGGGCATCTGCATCGGCGACCCGGCACGCATCACGGACATCGTCGCGAAGTGGGAGGCCGTGGGCGCGGACCGCATCAACTTCCTGCTGAACGCCGCCGAGACGGTGCCGCAGGAGCAGGTGCTGGAAAGCCTGCGGCTGTTCGCGAAGGAAGTGATGCCGAAGTTCGCGAAGAAGGAAGCGGCGTCGGCAGTCGCGGGCTAGGAATTCACCGCAGAGCCGCAGAGAACGCAGTGGCCGGAGCCGGGAAAGCGCGGTCGTCGAGCAAGCGCATCTAACAGCAGTGACCTCCCAAGCGGTGGTCGTCAACGCCGGGAGGTCCGAGCACATGCACTCACATTTCACTCGCGCGCGCCGCGTCCGTCGCAACGCAGGCATCGTCGCGCTCCTTATTGCAGGGCTGGCGCTCGGCGCAGCATGCGGAGGCTCGCCGGACGCGGGGAACGGAGATACGGACGTGGCAAGCGGGACTTCGACGCCGGACACGCGGACGCCGCTCGAACGGCTGACGGCGATCTACGCCGATCCGGCAGTGGACCCGTCGGCGGCGGCCTGGGAGGAGCTTCTGGCGGATCCAGCCTTCGAGACGCAGCCGGTGGCGGTCGTCGAGTTCGTGCAGTTGCGGGAGGATGATGGCGCGAAGGCCGCCTACGATGCGTACGCCAACGCATTCGCGCAGGCGACGGCCGACGCGGGCGGACAGATGGTCAGCATCAACGACACGCTGATGCCCGGCCTCGAAGGGCTGGAGCCGTACGAGGGCGGCGTGTCGTGGGTGGCGACGTACCCGTCGATGAGCGCGTACGTCGATGCCATGCTCGACCCGGCGGTCGTGGCCGTGGCCGGGAAGCGGCGGGAGGGCGTCGCGGAGGCGCAGGTGCTGATGGGGCCGGACCTGCTGCCCGAGGTGATCAAGCAGCTCGGACCGAACGAGCCGGCGTCTGACTTCCCGAGCGATCGCGTACGAGGCAAGACGCCGGAAGAAGTCGTGGCCGACCTGCTGCAGATCTACCCATCGGGCGGCGCGGATCCGACCGCGGAGGCCCTGCTACGAATGGCCTCGTTCGAAGGGTGGACCGACCAGCGCGTGCACTACATCAACCTTTACAGGTTCACGCCCGGAGGCGAGCAGTCGCTCAGCGAGTACAACGCGGGCGCGCTGCCGGTGGTGCTGGCGCACGGCGGGCGGCCGAAGGTGCTGGTAAACGTCACGCACCACCTCGTCGGGCCGATCGCGTGGGACCGATTCATCTTCGTGAGCTGGCCGAGCCTTGCCGTGTTCACCGACCTGCGGCTCGATCCGACGTACGTCGAGGCGCAGAAGGACCGCGTGGCCTCCGCGGAGCAATACGGGAACCTCATCACGATCGCGCGCGCCGACCAGCGTCCGGCGCCCTGAGTGGCCCGCGCTCGCCGGTCGCGGCGCCGCTGCGTGCAATCAGCCGCCATGGCGATCCCGCACCATCCGATCTTCAGCCAACCGATGAGCCCGCTGTTCACCTACACGGGCGCACGCAGCCGGCGCGCCTCATCGTGGGACCGCAGCGGCGGCAACATGGACTTCGTGATGGTGGGGCCCGGGCAGACGGTGACGCTGCTGGAGCACGAAGTGGCCCGGCTGTATCACGCACGTCTACTGCGCGCTCGCATTCCCGGAGATTACGGACTACCGCGACGCGGTCATCCGCTGCTACTGGGACGGCGAGGCGACGCCTTCGGTCGAGGCGCCGCTGGGCGACTTCTTCGGGCTCGCCCACCGCATCCGTCGGGTGCGCAGCGCGATGACGTCGGTGAACCCGGGGTTCGGGGCGTCGCACGGGCTGAGCAACTACTTCCCGATGCCGTTCGCGACCGGCGCGCGTATCACGATCGAGCACCGCGGCGAGCGGCACTTGGGCGGGCTGTTGCCCGCGTTCTGGTACCACGTCGACTATGAGACGTACGACGAGCCGCCCCCGGACGAGGCGCTGCGGTTCCACGCGCAGTTCCGCCAGGAGAAACCGACGACAGCCATCGGCGATCAGGCCAACGTCCAGCTCCACGCCGGCACGAACCTGGATGGCGCCGAGAACTACGTCGCGCTCGAGGCGACGGGTCGCGGCCAGATGGCGGGGCTGTTGCTGCAGATCAACAACGTCGCGGGCGGCTGGTACGGCGAGGGCGACGACATGGTGTTCATCGACGGCGAGGCGTGGCCACCGTCGATCCACGGCACCGGCACCGAGGAGATCTTCGGTGGGGGCGCCTGCCCCTCGACCGAATACGCCGGTCCCTATCACGGCTTTCATCTCATCGAGTCGCCGGACTACGCCGGGCTGGTGGGTATGTACCGCTGGTTCGTCCACGACCCGATCCGGTTCACGTCGTCGATCCGCTGGACGGTCGAGCACGGGCACGCCAACAACTTCGCGAACGAGTACGCGTCCCTCGCCTTCTGGTACCAGGCCGAACCGCACGCGCCGTTCCCGCCGCTTCCGCCGCGAGACGAGATGAGGCCGCCTCTGCCCGCAGACTACGAGGACGCGCGGTCAGCGTTCATCGCCGTTGCGCGGGAGGCGCTGCGCCATCCGCCAGGGGACGAGCTCTTCGCGCGGATCGCGCCGATAAGCGAGCACTACTATGCCGGCCGCTTCGCGGAGGCGTTGCGGATGCCGGGCGATGGTTGAGGGGCGCCGAGCCGGGTGGAGCTGCCCGGCGTGCGGGCGCGAGTTTCGGCGCACGGGGCAGTCGCACTCCTGCGACCCGCTGATGACGCTCGACGAGCGGCTGGCGCTCCTGGAACCACGCCAACGCGCGATCTGCGAGGCGGTGCTGGCGCGGCTGCCCGAGATCGGCGACGTGCAGGTCGAGCCGGTGCGGGTCGGGTTATTCCTGAAGCGCGGGAGCGTGTTCGCGTCGCTGCGGCTGCGTCGCGCTGGCATGCGGCTCCTGGTGATGCTGCCCCGCGTGCTCGATCACCCGCGCCTATCCCACACGAAGGTCCGTAGCGGCACGCTGCGCATCCCGCACGCCACGACCCTGCGGCATTCGGACGATGTCGATGACACCGTACTATCCTGGCTTGCCGAATCGTACTCCACCTCACTCTCCTGAGTGAACTCGCGTCCCCGCGACAGCGACCGGCGCGTCAACGTGCGATACTCCTCGGGACCAGCGACCAGCGACCACCAACGACTAACGACCATGCACTACGGCTTCGTCCTCCCCTCCGGTGACGCACGCACGGCGGCTGAGCTCGCGGTCGAGCTGGAGCGCGCGGGCTGGGACGGCATCTTCCTGTGGGAGCCCGTCTGGGGCGTCGACGCGTGGGTGTCGCTCGCGGCGTGCGCGATGGTCACCGAGCGCATCCGGCTGGGCACGATGCTGACGCCGCCCTCGCGCATGCGCCCTTGGAAGCTCGCGAGCGAGACCACCACGCTGCACAACCTCTCCGGTGGGCGCGTGATCCTGTCCGTGGGGCTGGGGGCGCCAGACGTGGGGTTCGCGGCGTTCGGCGAGGTGGTCGACCGCAGAAAACGCGCGGAGCTGCTGGACGAGGCGCTGGACATCATCGACGGCCTGTGGAAGGGGCCACCGTTCTCGTACGTCGGCAAGCACTACACCATTGGCGAGGTCGGGGACGACTTCGTCCACAAGCCGGCGCCACCCATACAGCAGCCGCGCATTCCGGTCTGGGTCGTCGGCGCGTGGCCCAGCGAGAAGTCGATGGCCCGCGTCGCGAAGTACGACGGCCTTATCCCCAGCGCGCGAGACCCCGGCGGCCCCTTCCGCCAGGCGAACCCCAACGAGGTGCGCCAGATGAAGGTGTGGCTCGAGGAGCGCCGGGGCGGCAGGCCGTTCGACATCGTCGTCGAAGGCGAGACGCCGCTCGGCGACCCCGACGCAGCACGGTGGATGGTTGCCCCGTATCGAGATGCAGGCGCGACCTGGTACATCGGAGGCGAAGTGGTCGGCGCCCGACCACGATTCCGTCCTCGCCCGCGCCCGCGCCGGCCCCCCGCGGGCGGATTGACGCATCTAAGGCCGCCGAAGGTTTGGTGTTGACAGTTGGATACCGATGGTATTACCATACCACCGGTATGATTCGATCGACGCGAGCGCAGACCGCAGCCAGCAACCGGGAGCGCGTTCTCGAGGCAGCCCGCGACGTGTTCCGGCGCAAGGGCTTCCACACCGCAAGCGTGGACGAGATCGCCGAAGAAGCGGGATTCTCGAAGGGCGTGGTGTATTCGCAGTTCGGCAGCAAGGACGACATGTTCTTCGCGCTGCTGGAACGGCGCATCGAACAGCGCGCGCGGGAGAACATGGACACGGTCCGCGGCGCGCGGGAGGGCGACGAGCTCGCCACGATGTGGGAACTCAGCGAGCGGATCAGGCACGCCGACCCCGCGTGGACGCTGCTGGTGCTGGAGTTCCGGATTCACGCCGCACGCAACCCGGCCCTCAACCAGCGCTACACCGCCCTGCACGAGCGCACGATCGCCGGCATCGCGCAGACGCTCGAGGTGTTGCAGGGACGGCGAGGCGTCACCCCGGCGTATTTCGGTGAGGATCTCGCCCGGTTCGTTTTCGCCGTCGAGAGCGGCTACGCGCTCGAGCAGCTCGCCGCCCCGCCTGAAGCGAGCACGGAACCAGGTAACGCCGCGTTCGCGTGCCTCATGGGGATCCCGTTCGAAGGACGCTGTGCTGCAGGAAAGGACAATGTGCGATGACCGTCACAACGAATGGAGCGGATATCGAAGCGCTGCGGCAGCGGTTTCAGGCCGGCATGCAGACGCGCCTCCCGGAGCACCTGGGACGCATGACGTGGAGCGCGGAGCGGATCGCCGAGCAGCAGCGCGCCGGACTGCGCCGCCTGCTCGCGCACGCAATGGCTCACTCCCCCTTCCATGCGCGCAGGCTCGCCGGCGTGGATGCGGGGCGATTCGAGCCGGCGGACCTGCGGTCGCTGCCCGTGATGACGAAGGCAGACATGATGGCGGACTTCGACGATGTGGTGACGGACCGGGCGATCACCCGCGAGGCTGTCGAGCGGCACATCGCCCGGATGGGCGAGCTTCCCGAGCCGCTCGCGGGCAAGTACATCTGCCTCGCCTCGGGAGGGAGCTCGGGCACGCGCGGCGTGTTCTGTCTCGACTGTGAGGCGGCGGTCGAGATGGGTCTCGCGGTGCTCCGCCCCACGATCGCGCGGATGCTCACAGCCGGTCCACCGCCCGGCGGCCCCGTCATCGGTTTCGTCACAGCGCCAGCGGCCGTCCACGCAACGCGCGTCCTGTCGGCGCTGAACGACGGCGGGGCGATGCGGCTCGTCCACGCTCCCGCCACGCTGCCCCTGGGCGAGATTGTGGCGCGTTTGAACGCGGGTCGACCGAACGTAATCGTCGGCTATCCCGGCATGCTGCTTGTGCTTGCGGGGGAGAGGTCGGCGGGCAGGCTCACGATCGCGCCGCAGTCCATCGCGAGCACGTCGGAGAATCTCACGGCGGAGGCAGCGGTCGCGATCGAGGAAGCGTTCGGAGTCGGCGTATCGAACACGTTCGGCTCGAGCGAGGGGCTCATGGGCGTCGCGAATCCGGGGGAGGACTCCATCTCGCTTGCCTCTGACCTGGTCATCGTGGAGCTTGTCGACGCCGAGAACCGGCCCGTCCCGGCCGGAGCGCCGTCCGACAAGGTGCTGATCACCAACCTGTACAACCTGGCGCAGCCGCTCATCCGTTACGAGCTGTCGGACTGTTTCGTGCAGCGGGCGGATGCGCCAGACCATGGCCACATGCGCGTGACGGTGGAAGGGCGGTCGGACGAGTCGCTGGTCTACGATTTCGCGACGGTCCATCCCCTCGTGATTCGCGGGCCGATGGTCAAGACGCCCGAGGTCACCGAGTACCAGGTCCGCCAGACGCCGCGCGGCGGTGATGTCGACGTCGTGGTGAACGCGCCGATCGACGAGCGGGGGCTGGCCGAGCGCATCGCGACGTCCCTGGCTGCGGCCGGCCTGCGGGATCCCCAGGTCACAGTCCGGACCGTGGCGGCCATCGACCGGAACCCTCAGACCGGAAAGGCGCGCCGCTTCGTCCCGCTGGCGGCAGGTTCGCAACGATAGGGCCCGCCGGAAGATCGTCCCGTGTTGACTCTGGCGGCGACCCGGGTTGGCGGGGGATGGCTGCTTGCACCTCGGCCGAACCCACTACAAACTACGCACTACAAACTCAAGACTGACAACCGTGGACTGAGAACTTCCTATGGTCCTCGTCGGCACGAAGGACATTGCATCGCTGCTCGAGCAGGCGCCGATGATGGACGGCTTCGACGCCGAGCCGTGGGCGATCGAGGGCGTCGAGATCCTGCAGGCGACGTTCGAGATCGACGACCGCGACCGCGAGTCGCTGGTGCCGAAGGCGCTGCATCCGACGATCCCGCCCGCGGGCATCTTCTCGGTGGCGCGGTATCCGGACAGCCCGGTGGGACCTTTCCTGCTGGCGCAGGTGAAGGTGTCGTGCCGGGCCGCAGCGCTGCCCCGAGGCTTCCTGCTGCGCGCGTACGCCAGCACATTGGAGGCGTGCGAGGCGCTCGGCCAGCGCTGGGGCTTCACGTGCGCGCAGGGCGACGTACGACTGCAGCGGTTTCACGACCGTATCGTCGGCTCGGTGCGGGCGGCGGACGGGCACGAGATCCTGCGCGTGTCGCTGGTCGACCCCGAGCCGATCAGCGGCGGCGACGTCCAGTACGTGGCGAACATGAACCTGGCGAGGACGAAGGAAGGGCCGGTGCTGGTGCAGTGCGACCCGGAGTTCACCTTCCATCGGGCGGAGCGCGGCCGCCCGCAGCTCGACGTGTTCGACCGCGCCGCGTGGTCTGCCGAGGGCGTCGATCCCGTGTACCCCATGAACGCCACGTGCACGACCGTCGACACGGGGTTCCCGGCGATCCGGTTCGTGCTGGACCCGGACCAGATGGCGATTACAGGCACGCGAAAGATCCGGTGAGACGCCCGTGAAGTTGGTCGCGGTATCGGCGCCGATGGTAGCGGTCCTGCTTGCGGCCTGCAGTGACAACGGAAGCCAACTCAGAACGAAGGCGGGTGAGTACTACGCTGCCGAACTCGCCACCATGATCGCGAATGCAAATCAAACGGCCCTTGCGGAAACGTGTTCTGAAATCAAAGATCTCATCGTCTCAGAAAGAGAGTTCCTTGGGGACGCTCCCGACAAGGACCCGACAACACTAGCCGCTGAACGCACGCAGGTCATTAGCGCTCTCGAAACGATCGAGGGTCGTCCTGTGAGTGTCTCAACACCGACGCAGGAACAGGCGATTGCGATCGCGATTGGAGACAAGACCTTGGAGTCTGAGTTCCGCGAAGAAATCCCTGACCTGGAGCGCTTGGCGAAAGTCTGCGATGACTTTGGTTCTGGCTTGGACTCGAGCGCTCAGGAGGAGCTCGAAGATCTGCTGGGAACGGAGGCCGACTGATGGACACCCGATGGGACGCCCTGACGGTCGATAACAGCGAGATGCGTTGCTTCGTTGCCATCCCGAACGAAACGCCGGCGCCGGCCGCGCCCGCAGGCGCCATCGTCGTGGCGCAGCACGCGGGCGGGGTGGACGGCTTCATCCGCGAGATGACGCGGCGGTTCGCGGAGGCGGGCTTCGTCGCCATCGCGCCGGAGCTGTACCACCGCGACACGTCGGCGAGCCCACAGAGCATGGACGACGCGATGACGATGATGGGGCGGCTGCGCGACCGCAACATCGTCGCCGACTGCAACGCCGCGATCGCGCACCTCAAGGCGCTGCCGCAGGTGCGGGCGGATCGCATCGGCGTCACAGGTTTCTGCATGGGCGGGCGCGTTGCGTACCTGATGGCCACGAAAGCGCCTGAGCTGAAGGCGTCGGTCGTGTTCTGGGGCGGGAACATCATGACCGCGTGGGGCGACGGCCCGGCCCCGTTCGATGAGACCGACAAGATCAACTGCCCCGTACTGGGCCTCTTCGGCGAGGACGACGGCAACCCCAATCCGGCTGACGTCGCGAAGCTCGACGCCGAGCTGACGCGGCTTGGCAAGGCGCACGAGTTCCACAGCTACAAGGTGGCGGGCCACGCGTTCATGAACGAGGGACGCCCCTCGTATCGCGAGGAGGCGTCGAGGGACGCGTGGGCCAAGGCAGTGGCGTTCTTCCGACAACACTTGAGCTAGTCAGTGCATGAGTCGTCAGTCGTCAGGGTGCCTGCGGGACTTCAGTTCCGGAGTGAGGACGCATATCATCGTGGAATGTCCGATGAGATTGGCCCCGGTTCGCTGAAACTGATCGTCGCCGCCGACACGGCCGCTGAGCGCGCACTGCGCGAGCATGTGCGGGACGCCCACCTCCGCCAGCTCGGCGCCGGCGCGTGGGTCGCGTACACGGACGCCGAGCCGGCGGAGATCCGCGACTGGCTCGCGGCGGCCGTCGGCGATGGCGCCCGGGCATTCGTGGTGGAGTTCGAGCGCTGGTCGGCGTTCGGCGAGGCGATCGACCGCGCGTGGCTCCTCCGCCGCGGTCACTAATCGCCGCAGTCCGCCCACGCATCTGTGAACATCTGTGTCATCTGTGGATCCGTCACGCCGGCGGCTGGAAGAGCTGCACCAGGTTGCCCTCGGGGTCGCGGAAGGTCGAGATCGTGAGGCCGGGCGCGGGGGAGTTCGGCTCCTCGATGAACTCGACGCCCGCCGCCTTCAGGCGCGCCGTCTCCGCGCGGCAGTCGTCGACCTGCAGGCCGACGATGTGGCGGTGGGGGTCAGCGGCGTTGCCCTTGACTTCGCTGTGCGTCCCCAGGTTCAGCGTGGCCCCCGCCTGGTCGCCGAGCACGGCGAAGCCCGGCACCTCGAGCGAAACCGGCAGTCCCACGACGTCGCGGTAGAACGGCAACAGCTTCTTCGTGTGGTCCTCGCTCCAGATGGACGCCGACTTCAGTCCCTTGATCATCGTGTGGCTCCTTCGCCAACTTCCCGGCGGCTGTGTGCTCTGTCGACGAACGGGCGCTATCGAGATCGACGGTCGCCCTGTATCCCCACCGTCCCATCTGTGAGAATCTGTGTCAATCTGTGGTTCCCGATCTCCCGGAGTGCACATGGACACCGAACTCGCCGCCGCACCCTACCGCGACGCCGCCCGACCTATCGACGAGCGCGTGGCCGACCTTCTGGGCCGGATGACCCTCGACGAGAAGATCGCGCAGCTCGGCGGCGTGTTCCCGCGCCTCTTCATGGAGGGCGACGTCTTCTCCGAGCAGCTGGCGGAGCGCGCGCTTGGCAACGGCATCGGGCACGTCTCGTACCCGTCGGGTGTGACGGCGCTGGGGCCGCGCGAGCTGGCGACGCTGCTGAACGCCGCGCAGCGCTTCCTCGTCGAACGGACACGGCTCGGCATCCCCGCCGTGGCGCACGGCGAAAGCGCGGGGGGATACACCGGCCGCGGCGGCACGGTGTTTCCGCAGGCGATCGGCCTCGCGTCCACGTGGCACCCGGAGCTGATCGAGGAGATGACGCGCGCCATCCGCCGCCAGCTACGTGCCGTCGGCATCCGCCACACTCTGTCGCCGGTGCTCGACATCGCGCGAGACGGACGCTGGGGCCGGTGCGAGGAGACGTACGGCGAGGACCCGTACCTCGCGGGCCGCATCGGCATCGGCTACGTGCGCGGCATGCAGGACGATGACCTGCGCGAGGGCGTCGCCGCCACCGGCAAGCACTTCCTGGGCTACGGCGCCAGCGAGGGCGGCATGAACTGGGCGCCCGCGCACATCCCGCCGCGCGAGCTGCGCGAGATCTACGCCGCGCCGTTCGAGGCGGCGATCCGGGAGGCCGGGCTTGCATCGATCATGAACTCGTACGCGGAGATCGACGGCGTTCCGCTGGGGGCGTCGAAGGAGTGGCTGCGCGACTTCCTGCGGGGCGACCTCGGCTTCGACGGCACGGTGATCTCCGACTATTTCACCGTGCAGACGCTGGAGACGTACCACCACATCGCGGCCGACCGCGCGGAGGCGGCCGCACGGGCGCTGGAGGCGGGGATCGACCTCGAGGTGCCGACGCTGCACTACTACCGCGCGCTCACGGACGCGCTCGCCTCCGGCCGCATCGGCGTGGCGCTCATCGACGAGTCCGTCGCGCGGGTGCTACGGCAGAAGTTCCAGCTCGGCCTGTTCGAGGAACCATACGTCGACGCGGAAGCTGCGCCCGCGCTGCTCGACACGCCAGCCGACCGCGCTCTCGCGCGCCGCATCGCCGCCGAGTCGATCGTGCTGCTGAAGAACGAGGGCGGGCTGCTCCCGCTGTCGAAGGAGACGCGCTCGATCGCGATAATCGGGCCGTGCGCTGACAGCGTGCGGTTGTTGCAGGGCGACTACCACTTCCCGGCGCACGTCGAGGTCATGTTCGGCGCGATCAGCGAGGACGGCGACGCGGAGGCGGCGGGCAACATACCATCGGTGGCGACGAACGCGCCGGGCGTGGCAGGGCCGCGGGTCGACCTGCGCGCGGCGTTCACCCCGCACGTCACCGTGCGGCAGGGGGTGCGCGAGGCGGCGCCGGGGTCCGAGGTCATGTACGCGCGCGGCTGCGGTATTACCGGCGACGATACGAGCGTCATCGCCGAGGCGGTGAAGACGGCGAAGGCCGCCGAGGTCGCGATCGTGTGCATGGGCACGCGGTCCGGGCTGGTGGAGGGCGCAACGAGCGGCGAATCGTCCGACCGCACGGACCTCGCGCTCACGTCCGCGCAGCAGCTGCTGGTCGAGGAGGTCGTCGCGACGGGCACGCCGACGGTCGTTGTGCTGATCAACGGCGGGATCCTGGCGGTCCCGTGGATCGCCGACCACGTCCCGGCCATCATCGAGGCGTGGTGCCCCGGCGAGGAGGGCGGGCACGCGCTCGCCGATGTGATCTTCGGCGACGTGACCCCGTCGGGACGGCTACCGGTGTCGCTGCCGCGCACGACCGGTCAGGTGCCAATCTACTACAACCACAAGCCATCGGGTGGGCGGAGCAACTGGCGCGGCAACTACGTCGACTCGCCCTCGACGCCGCTCTACGCCTTCGGCTACGGGCTGTCGTACACGACGTTCGGCTACGGCGAGCTACGCCTGTCAGCGACGGACGTACCGGCGGAGGGCGCGGTCGAGATCAGCATCGACGTCACGAATACCGGCGAGCGCGCGGGGGAGGAGGTGGTGCAGCTCTACGTCCACGACGTCATCGCCAGCACGACGCGACCCGTAAAGCAGCTCGCCGGCTTCGAGCGCGTCGCCCTCGAGCCGGGGCAGGGTTGCACCGTGACGTTCACGCTCGACATGTCGCAGCTCGCCCTGTACGACCCGGAGATGCGGCTGGTGGTTGAGCCGGGCACCGTGGAGGTGATGGTGGGGGCGTCGTCGGAGGACATCCGGTCGCGGGCGACGTTTGAGGTTGTGGGTCCTCAGATGCATCACCGCTGAACGTCTAGGCAGCGAGGCCCGGCGAATCCGCGCTTGACGCCGGCGGGTGCGAATGGAGGGCCGGGGGCGTTGCGTGGTATAAGGAATCCCGCCGTAGCCGGTAGCAGGCCCGGAGCGAGAGTTTGAGGCCAGCATTACTTCGCAGAGCGATCAACCGCACGAAACGCGCCGTCAACGACGCGAAGCTGTTCGCGCTGCCCCACAACTACCCCGGCGTGCGCCTGACGCCGAAGCGGGTGCTGAACTACTGGCTGGTGCGGTGGGAGCAGCGGCGCGGCCATGTGCGGCTGCGCGGATACCCGCTGGTCCTCACGGTCGAGTCCACGAACGTGTGCAACCTGCGCTGCCCGGCCTGCTTCACCGGCGACGGCCAGACCGGCCGGCCGAAGTCGATGCTGCCGCTGCCCGTCTACGAACGCCTGCTCGGCGAGCTGGGCGACCGGCTCCTGCAGATCGAGTTCTACAACTGGGGCGAGTCGCTGCTGAACAAGAACGTCTGCACGATGATTCGCGGCGCCGCCGATAAGGGCATCTCGACCATCATCAGCTCCAACCTCAGCTTCCCCATGGATGACGCCCGCGCGGAGGAGATCGTGCGCTCCGGCCTGCACGTTCTCGGCGTGTCGCTCGACGGCGCGACGCAGGCCGTGTACGAGCAGTACCGCGTTCGCGGCGATATCAACCTCGTGTTCGAGAACGTCCGCAAGATTGCGGCGGCGAAGGAGCGGCTGAGGTCCAGCACGCCGGACCTGGTGTACGAGTACCACCTCTTCCCACACAACCTGCACGAGATCGAGGCGGCGCGCGCCAGAGCGCTGGAACTGGGCATGACGCTGATGGTGTCGAAGGGATGGGTGGCGGGCCCCGACTGGGACGAAAAGGGCGAGTTTAAACGGCGACTTCAAGCCGGAGCCGGGCCGGTGCGGCTTTCTGTGGAACCACGCCATCGTGCATAACGATGCCGGCGTCGCCCCGTGCTGTGCGACCTTCTACAAGGAGGACGACTTCGGCTCGATGACGGAGCCCGGCGTCAGCGCGGCGGCGCTCGAGACCGCCAGGTTCCGCGACGTGTGGAACAACGCCAGGTTCCAGACCGCGCGGCGCATGTTCGCCGACATGCCCGGCGGCGCGGACCGCAAGGATCTCGTGTGCTACGACTGTCCCGTGACGGCGACGTGGCGGCGCTACCGTGAGCACATCGGCGAGGGGAAGCCGGCTTCGACCTTCACTGCCGACGGGGCGTTCAACACCGGATTCAACTACTTCTTCTCGCGCCGGCCCGCCCGGACGGCGCGGGAGGACCTCATCCCGCTTGTCCAGCAGCCTTCGCCGAACGGCACGAGCGCCACAGAGCCTGCCGTGCCAGGCGTCAGCACCGACTAGAGTCCGCCGGTCTCGAGGATGCGCTCGACGGCGACGGCGACGCCATGTTCGTCGTTGCGCGCGGAGACGAAGGTGGCGGCGGACTTCAGCTCGTCATCGGCCTGGCCCATCGCGACGGACGCGCCGGCGACCTTGAACATCTCTAGGTCGTTGCCGGAGTCGCCGAACGCGACGACGTCCTCCAGCCCGATGCCCAGGTCGTCGCAAGCCACGCCGAGCGCCTTGCCTTTGTGAGCCCCCATCGCGGTCAGCGTCAGAATCGGCTTGCCGTAGGTCGAGATCGAGATGATGAAGTGCACCCGGTCACCCCAGGCGGGCTCCAGCTCGCGGCGCAGCCGCTCGACGACGACGCCGCCCTGGATCAGGCCGATGCGTGATGAGCCTTCGGCCTCGGCAGCGAGGGATGACACAAAGCGCATCTCGGGTGGGGCCAGCGACTGCGGCGGCGCGCCGTCCATCTTCACGAACACGTGCTCGTCGAGCACGACCGTGCCGATGCAGCGCTCCTCGTCGCAGATGCGGTACATCTCCCGCGTGAACTCGGCGGGCAGGCGCACATCGAACAGGTCGCGGCCATCGTCGAGCCGCCGCACCTGCGCCCCGCTGCAGGCGACGACGGGCGGCGATGCGTGCACCTGACGCGCGACGCGCTCGGCGAGCTGGTACCAGCGTGCGGACGCGAGAATGATCTGGAGGCCGGCATCGCGCGCCGCCTGGAGCGCGCGCAGGTTGCGATCGCTGATCTCCTCGCGGGAGGTCAGCAGGGTGCCGTCGAGGTCGAGCGCGAGGGCCTTGAATCGCATCGAGCGCGAGCATAGCACGCGACGCGCCGGCGCGGTCGGGCCGATGGGCTCCCGTCGCGCGATGCGTGGATCGGGTGCCATACTGTGCCCGGCAGGAGGTCCCATGCCCGAAGCGGCCGCGCCGCTACCTCAGCGCCCGAAGAACGCGATCGTCATCCTGCTCGACAGCCTGAACCGGCACATGCTGGGAGCGTACGGCAGCCGCGAGTTCGCGACGCCGAACCTCGACCGCTTCGCCGCCCGGGCGCTGCGCTTCGACAGGCACTACTCCGGTTCGCTGCCCTGCATGCCGGCCCGCCACGACATTCTGTGCGGCGCGCTCGACTTCCTCTGGCGGCCGTGGGGCAGCATCGAGCTGTGGGAGAAGCCGCTGACCGTGCACCTGCGGCGCGCGGGCGTGAAGACGATGCTGATCTCCGACCACCCGCACCTGTTCGAGACGGGCGGCGAGAACTACCACACCGACTTCCACGGCTGGGAGTACGAGCGCGGCCACGAGTCCGACCCGTGGAAGACGCGCCCCGACCCGAGCGCGGTCGGCCAGCCGATCATCACCAGCCCCGGGCGGCTGACGTACGAGAACTCCCGCTCGTACTACCGTGAGGAGCAGGACTTCCCGGGGCCGCGCGTGATGCGCGCGACGGAGCAGTGGCTCGACCACAATGCCGCCTTCCATGATCGCTTCTTCCTGTTCGTCGACGAGTTCGACCCGCACGAACCGTTCGACACGCCGGAGCCCTACGCTTCGATGTACGACGAATCGTGGGAGGGGGCGCACCTGATCTGGCCGCCGTACGCCATGGCGGCGCAGAAGCGCGGCCTGATCGATGAGCGGAGCGCCCGACAGGTCCGCGCGCAGTACGGTGGCAAGCTCACGATGATCGACCGCTGGTTCGGGCGGGTGCTCGACGCCATCGAGCGCAACAAGCTGTGGGAGGACACGGCGGTGTTCCTGTGCACGGACCACGGGCATTACCTGGGCGAGAAGGACATCTGGGGCAAGCCGCAGTCGCCGATCTTCAACCCCCTGGGGCACATCCCGCTCATGGTGGCTTGGCCGGGCGCGTCGCCGGGAGCGACGGATGCACTGACCACGAACGTCGACATCTTCGCGACGCTCGTCGATCTCTTCGGCGTGGCGCCGAAGCATCGGACGCACGGCGTCTCGTTCCTGCCGGTGCTCACCGGCGAGCTGCGTCACGCGCGCGACCACCTGCTGGCCGGCGTATGGGGCCGGGAGGTGCACCTCATCGACGGCGAGACGAAATACGCCCGTGCTCCTGACGGCGACAACCTTCCGCTGTCGATGTGGTCGAATCGCTGGTCGTCGATGCCTGTGCACCACGCGATGCCCGAGTACGATTTTCCGACGCCAGACGAACGCGCCTGGCTGGACCACATGCCCGGATCGACGATCCCGGTGATTCGGCAGCCGTTTCGGGAGGGGGACTTGCTCCCGTATTGGGCGTACGGCCGCTTCAGCGGCAACCACCTGTATGACCTGAACAACGACCCGGGGGAGTCGGAGAACCGCGCCGGCGCGGGCAGGGAGCGAGAGGCTGCGGACCGCCTTCGTGAGGCCTTGAAGGCGGTCGACGCGCCCGACGACCAGTTCGCACGCCTTGGTCTCGCGTGACCGGAAAGCGAAAACGCACGGCAGCGCGCGCTGCGCCCTCCCGCCTCGAGCGCACTGCGTATCACGAGGCGGCGCACGCTGTAGCCGCGTATCTGAGCCACTGGCGCTTCACGGGCATCTCCATCGTCCCCGACCGGTACACGCTGGGCCGCTGCTTCTTCAGCGAGCGCGAGTTCGTGCTGAGCACGTCGAGAATGCGCGAAACGCGCGGCCGCCTGGAGACCTCATCGTGATCTCGCTCGCGGGCCCGGTCGTGGAATGGCTCGTGTCGGGACGGCGCAACCGGCGGGGCGCGCTCGCGGACTTCGCGGAGGCGGAAGCCTACGCCGTGTGCCTGGCCTCGAGTGAAGACGAGCTTCGAGCGTACCTGGGCTGGTTGTGGGAGTTCACGCACAACCTCATCAGCGCAGAGCCTCACTGGTCCGCCGTGAGGGCGCTCGCGGCGGAGCTGGTCGCGCGCGGCGACGTCGGTGAACGACGCGCACGGGCGATTATCAAAGAAGCGCTCACGAAGCCACTCGACGCAGGACTGCGGTGAGGCGCAGGGCCAGACGCATTTCACTGCCCGCCTGACGTACATTATGTCGATTCCTAGCCACTACCCCTAAGCGATTGGCCCCAAGTGTCGATACCTGTCCGGGGGTTAGTGCTGTGCGTTTAGCGCTCTTCGTCGTGATCCTGGTAGTGGGCCTGCCCGCGGCGCTCGTCGGCGGCTGGGTGATCCTGAACAACACGTCGCCCGGTAGCGTCGGGACACCGGCCCACGCTGGTGCAATCTCCAACGGCAAGCTTGAGGAGTGCACGACGGTAGACCTGTCCGTGAAGGCGCGTTCGACCACGAGCACGAGGGTCCGCCTCGCAGATCACCAGGTCCTGCGCGGGACCTATGAGGTTAACGGCGGCTTCGGCAAGGTGGACATCCTGATGCGCATCAGCTCGCCAAACAACGATGTGCTCCTGGAGTCGCCGAAGGAATCGAACTACGATTTCGTCCTTTCGGCGCGCGCGGACGGCGACTACACGTTCACCTTTGACAACAGGTACTCGCTGATTACGCCGAAGGCGATCGGCTTCTTCTACTGCATCCCAGCGCACGGTTAATCGCGCGCCTCAGTCGCACTGTTCGCGGAGGTCAGTGATGAAGGCTTCGGCGATCGCCTGCGTCTCCGCTGCGGCCAGGAGCTCTCCGTCGCCCGCCTGAAAGTAGACCTGCGACTGGACGACCAGATCGCCGCAGGTGAAGGTCAGCAGGTGCAGGCGCGTTCCGGCCGCGGGCTCCTCCGTTTTCATAGGAGGCTCCTCGAAGTTCGTCCCCTGCTGCTCAATGAGCGCGATGGCGGGTGAGCCATCGGCATGCGCGTATCGGACGTGCCCGGCGATGCGTCCCCGCGCGTCCGGCTGCTGCAGGTAGAGCATCGGCTGATCGAGCACGCCTTCGGGCAGCGCCTCAGCAAGCAGGGGTTCGAAGCCCAGGGCGTCCTTCCAGCCGGTCGTGTTATCGACGCGCTTGATGAGGACCATTCCCGCCGGGAGCTCCACGGTCGCCTGGACAGGAGCGGCAAACTGCGTCGCGCCCCTCTCGTTGTCGACGACGTACAGGACCGCGCCGGCGGCAGAGGCGACGATCCCGAAGGCGAGTACGCTGGCGGCGAGGACGCCGGCAAGGCGCACAGGATGATTAGGCCGCGCGAGTACGGTCATGCATACACCAACGCCACGCGGCGAGCCGCGTATCAGGCAGGCGGGGTCGAGGAGGTAGGTGTCCGGCCGCCACCAGGACGGTCCCACCGGCCGGACGGCGGGAGTGTAGCGGCGCCCGGCCTTATGTGCCGGGCGATTGTCAACAGGGCTACGTCAGGGTCAGCCGCCCCTTCGTTCCGTCAGGAACCCGTCGATGGCCGCGGCCACATGCTTCGCCAGAATCTCGTGGGTCCGGTCATCGGCCAGCACGCGGGCGTCGTCGTCGTTGGTCAGGAAGAGGAACTCCAACAGCGCCGAGGGCACGGTCGTCTCGCGCGTGACGACAAACTGGCAGAAATCTCCGGAATGATGGCGCTGGGCGTCCTCCATGATGCCCCGGTTGGGGGGAAAGTACCCGTACTCATGCAGGGCGTCCATCGTCGCCTGCTGCACCATGGCCGCCAGCCGCGCGTTCGCGCTTCCCTGCTCGTGTTGGCCGCAGTACCACGTTTCGGGCCCGCTGATCGAGGTCACGGTCGCGCCGTTGCCGTGCAGCGCCAGGTAGACGTCGGCGTCGACGGCCGCGGCAAGCTGCGCGCGCCACAGCAGGTCCGACACGATGAACTGCTGCGCCAGCGGTCCATCCGGGCCACGGCCGGCGCCGTCGCGCGTCAGGTACACGTCGTACCCCAAGGCGGCCAGCTCGTTCCGGATGAGAATCGCGTTCTGCAGGTTGGACTGCGCCTCCAGTACATCCGCGGACCCACCAGCGGCGCGATGCACGGCGCCAGGGTCGCCGCGACCGTGGCCGGGGTCCAGCACGACCACACCTTTGTGTGGCGTGCGAGCTGCATCGCGCGAACGCGAATCGGGGCCACCGTTCGCATCCGCCGCCGACCCGTCGATCCCCGCGTCCTGGACATAGTGGGGAATGGGGTACGGATGGGGAGTGGGCGTGCTCCAGGGCTCGAAGGACTCCGCGCTCTGCGTCGCTGACGCCGTCGGGTCTCCGGCGCCGCCAACGGGTGTTGCCGTCGACAAACCAGGCGTCGCGGTTCGGCCCACGACCGTTCGAGTCAGCGCACCTGGTGTTCGCTCGGCGGCTGTGGTCGTGGCGGCGGCCAGGGCATCGCGCTCAGACGGATCTCCGTTGTAGGCAGCCATGCCATCGACGGCGTACCAGCCGGCGATGACCGTGAGAGCGGTCCACACCGACATCGCGGCGAGCAGCAGGGTCTTCGCTCGAGGGCTCATCGTTGGCTCTAGGCCGCCTTCCTCCGGCGCAGAGCGGCGGCGGTCGTGGACAGCTGCTCCAAGAGATCATCCATCTCGACGACATCCACCTCCATACTGTTCAGGACGCGAGGGCGAGGGCGTTCGACCTCGGTCGCCCGGAAGAGTTCCAGGTGGTCGTCCGCCTTCACGTTGAACCGGCGGGGGCGGGCCGCCGTTACAGCGGCCGTCCGGCTAGCGGCCTCATGCTCCGCCTGACGGGCGAGGGCAGCGAGGAACTCAACGTCCTCGTCGTCTTCGTCGATCTCATCGGCCGGCGCGGGCTGTGCGAAGCGATGCCGTTCTGGCTCGCGCACGGATGCAGGGACGCGCAGCCAGGGCTCGTCACGCGAGGGCTGCGCACGGTTCTCAGGCTCGGTCATGATTCCTCTCAGACTTCCGGTATGGGAGCGGCAGTGATGCCCGTATCGCCCGCGACGCTGTTGAACAGGCCATGCACCATCCACGGGATGAACATCAACGCAAGGCCGGAGATCAGCATCATGATGGCGGCGTATAGCCAGACCTTGTGGTGATGACCGCCGGCGGAAGCGTGCGGAGCCCACGTGTTCACGAACGTGAGCACCAGCGTCACCACGAGAGCGAACCCGTGGATGAAGGCGACATTGGGCGAAGCAAACGTCAGTACCGATGTGACGTCGGTGCCGCCAGTAAGGCTCGGGTCGGTTGTACTCGCGGCGGCCTGCTGCTGCACGGCGTTCAGCTGGCCGGCGAACACGACGATGACCTCCGACACGAACAGCAACACGCCCAGTAAGACGGCATGCAAAGGGATCATCAGCATCATGAAGGTCTGCGAGACCAGCTTTCGGCTTTCCCGCAGCAGCGAGATTTTCAGCGCCAGCAGTGACGACAGATAACCGATGCTGTCGGGGTCGCCGCCCAGCTTGATCGTGTCCCAGAACGTGCTGACCGATCGGTCGACCAGCTCGCTCCCGGTCTCGGTCACGAACCGCGTCCAACAGAGATCCGGCTTGATCCCGGAGCGCAGCCGTACGTGCAGCCGGCGCACGTTCTGTTCGAGCGTCCCCAGCGAACGCTGGTTCATCCGGCCCAGACCGTCCGTCACGGTTGTGCCGATCGCGCCGACGATCGAGCCGAGCGCGCGCAAGAAGGTCGACATGTCCTTGTCGTACCGGTCGACCTTTTTGTCGTCCACGAACGCCATCGCCCCGACAGGCGCTATCGTCACAGCAGCCGCGATCATCCCCGCGCCGGCGTTGAACACGAGCGCGGTGCCTATGCCCAGGAGCGCCGCGACGGGCAGCAGCACTTTCGCCAGCAGGAACATCTGGTTCTGCGTTGGTGATTTCTGGTGCAGCTTATGCGTCTTGGGTTCGACCGGCGACGTCCGGTAGATGACCCAGCCGCCCATACTCGCGATGCCGATCATCACCGTGGCAAGGCCCAGGATAAAGAAGGTGCCGACGCTGTAGATCATCATCGAGACCATCGAGACCACGACGATCAGGGTCACCGAGACCATCAGTGCGACAAAGGAGTCTGTCCACTTCTGCAGGGTCTCGAGGTCGCGCTCGTACTTGCGCGCGTAGGTCTCCAGCTGCACCTCGGTCTCGCGGGCCAGGAAGACGGTTTCCGCCTCACCGGACGCGAGCGACGCCGAGAACCGCAGGAGCAGGCTCTCGATCATGTCGTTGTCGGTGGCGTCCGCCACGAGCTGGCAGGCGCGCGCGTAGTCGTAGTTCAGTTTCTGGGCCACCAGGTGGATCCGGTGGAAGTAGCCCGACGTGCTGTATCCAAGCTCGGCTGTTTTTTCAAACAGCTGCTCGCGCCCGACGTTGGCCGTGGCGAGGGCCGACATGTAGGTCAGCTGGGTGATCAGGTCGAATTCGGTCGGGGCGGGGCGAAAGAACGACGTAGGGCGCTGCCAGTTCGCGGCATCCTCGATGGCTTCGCTCCGGGTGGCCTTCTTCGAAGCGCCGGGCAGCACGCGCGTGATCATCGTCATCGCTGACATCAGGGCGGCCCCGCGAACAGGGTCTGCGTCGTGACGCCCCGTTCCGACGAGATCACGGCTTTGTTCGTCGTGCCAGCGCCCACGACCGGGTTCACGCGGACCAGGATCTCCATGGTTTCGCCGGGGTTCAGGATTTCCGGCTCGAACACATCGTTCGTGAATACGCCTGTCGTCCAGGTGTCTGAAGCAAGCGCCCCCGAGGTGTAGGCGATCCACTTGTCGAACCGCGTTCCCGTTTCTCCGAAGTACTGCACGAGCACGTCCATGCGCGCGTAATCGCCGATGGGGGTCTGACCGTCGTTTCGGACCGTGATCGTTACGTTCGCGCCGGACCCGTCGATGGCTGTAGACGTCACAGAGAGCTCCGTGGAGGTTCGCTCCATGTTGCGGGCCTCTGACGCCCGCAGCGATTGGCCGACATTGTCCATGCCGATGAAGCCGCCGCGCCCGATCAATACGGTCGACAGCATGAAGATGGCGGCGATGAAGAGGGTCGGGATGCTGGTTTCCATGGGCCTACACCGTCAGGTACTTCGAATCCAGGGTCCCGTTCGGCGTCACGACCTTCACGTAGTAGGTTGTGCCAGTAGCCAGGTTGGCGGAGGTCTTTACGGTGACCCGCAGCGTCGCCGTCGGCGACCACTCCGTCGCGTTCTCCAACGTCTCGTACCAGCACGGAGCCGTGCAGCTCGAATCGGTGCCATATGGGATGCGCTGGAAGTCGCCGGTTGGTCCGAAGAAGACGTCGATGCGGTCCAGCGGTGCAATCTTCGACGCGCCGACGTTCTTCACCCACACACTCGCATCAGGATTCCCGTCCTGCCCGGTCGCGTGCACGATCTCGATCTGGCTGGCGATGCGGTCCTGCACGGCGCTCGACGACGCAAGCAGCGAACCGGTTGTCTTGCTGACAGCAGGAAGCACCGCGTTGGTCACGGCCACAATGGCCACGATCGCGGCGATGGTCAGCAGAACGGTCGTGATTGCCTTATCGATGACGCCACTCCTTCAGCGTCCCCGAGCGAGACGTTCCTTGCCTAGTAGATGAGGCGCGGCCCCAGATCGGAGTGCTCGCCCTGTAGCAGGGCGTCCAGCTGCCGGAGGAGGACCGTCACCTCCATCGGCGATGCGGGCTGCTCGGGCGCGTCGATTTCCAGCTCCGACACGCGGGCCAATGCCTGTCGCGCGTCCGGCGCCAGGTAGCCCGAGACCTCGCAAAGGTCGAGCAGGATCGCCAGACGCTGCGGTCCGATTCGCCGAATCGCATCTTCGGACCACGCTGCCAGGTTCGCGACGGTCAGCAGACTCCACCGGGCGGCGTGTTGCGGTGGCTGCGGCCGCATCGGCCGGGCGTGCTGGGAGGGCGCCGCATGTTGTTCAGCCTCCGGATGGCGCGCCACGTCATGGATATCGTGCAGTTCGGGAGCCTGTGGAGCCGGGTCGGCGTGGGGCGGCGCGGCGTGGGGCGGCGCGGCGTGGGGCGGCGCGGCAGGTTGTGCTGTCGGTGGAGGCTGGTCGTGCCGCGGCATGATGATCTCGACGCGCGCGGGTTCCTCCACGACGGCCGGCACGATCTGCACCGTGCGCGGACGGCTGGACTGCTCCTCGAAGGGGCTGTCCTGCGTGAGGATGGCGCTGCGGATCTCGGTGAGGACCTGCTTGACCTCGCCCTTGATGATCCGCATCTCGTCTTCGAGCGCGGCGACCTTGCTATTGAGAGCGGCACTGCTCTCCACGGCACTCCTGCCTTTCCCTCCCGACCGCCAGGTTTCGGCGACCGGGGGCGCCCACCATTGGCGCGGTTAGTTCAAGTTGATGACCGTATCCGAAATCGAGCCGGGCAGCGTCCGCTGGATCACCATGACCGCACCCGATGGGGGTTGTATCTGGAGCGTGAACGTATCGTTTTCGTTGATGTCAACGCCGGCCACAGCATCGACGTTGGTCGCCGTGATCTCGAAGAGCTCGCCCGGCTCCAACAGGTTGTCGGCGTCTCCCGCAATAACGTTGGTTGTATATGTCAAGCTGTCTATTTCCACGGCGTCGTCGCGATAGGAGAGGATCGTCTTGTTGTTGGTGGCCGCCGGGTCCCAGTTCACGGACGATCCGCCGGCGGCCAGGGTGACGTCGAACGAGATGGCCGTAAGCTCGGTGCCGTCGGAGGTGCCGATGACGCTGCCTGACAGCTCCATGCTCCCGCGGGTCTTGGCGAGGCCGGCCAGGACGGTTTCCTTGCTGCGCTCTGAGGCAAAGAGGCCGGTGCTCAGCACGACGAACGCGAACACCGAAGCAACGACCACAAATGCGATGAGGATGATCGCGGTCTCAAGGCCTGTGATGCCCCGCTGATCTCTCAGGAGCCGCCGCACGTCCTTGCGCCGATCCATCTCCAGCCTCCCTGCGTTCGGAGAGATTGGCCCGAGGCATCCTTGCCTCGGGACCGTTTTCCCGTGTTTCCGCTAGTTGAGGTTGACGATGGTCTCCGCGATGGAGGGCGGCATCGTGCGCTCAATGACCATGTACGAGCCGGACGGCGGCTGCACCTGGAGGGTGAACTTGTCGTTCTCATTGATCTCCGTCAAGACGTCCAGACCCGTCAGGGCGATCTCGAACAGTTCGCCCGGCTCGAGCAGCTTGTCGGCGTCGCCCGAGATGACCGTCGTCACGTAGGTCAGGTCGTCGATCTCAAGTGAGTCATCGACGTACGAAACGATCGTCTGGTTCACGGTCGCGGTCTCGTCCCAGTTGACGGACGATCCGCCGGCAGCCAGCGTTACGTCGAATCGGAGCTCGGTGACTTCCGTGCCGTCGGACGTGGCGGTAACCGCGCCCGTCAGCTCCATGCTGCCCCGGGTCTTGTTCAGACCCGCGTAAACCGTCTCCTTGCTCCGCTCGGAGCTGAAGAGACCCGTGCTCAGCACGACGAACGCGAAGACGGCCGCGACGACCACGAAGGCGATCAGGATGATCGCGGTTTCGAGTCCCGTGATGCCCCGCTGTTCGCCGAGCCGGCGAATGAAGTTCTTGATTCGAGTCATTCGTGAAACCTCCTGCACTTGTTGGAACTGGCAATGCTCCTGTTTCGGAGCCCTCCCCCGAACTGTGTTGCTCGCGTTGCCACCTCCTTAGACGATGCCCATCCGGCATCTCGGATCGCCTTCGGGCCGCCCGGGGCATGCCCGTTGCAGGCCCTCCACGTTCCGAACGGTCGCTTTGTGTTAAGGGTCGTGATATGTCTGTGACGGGTGTATGGGGATAACGCTTAATTTGTAATGGGTGCGAGCACCCCGGGCCGTCACTACGCGGCTTCCTCGGCGGTAGTTTCTCCGCTGTCGACTGACATGCTTTCGAGAGGCTGCCCTTCGCCCTCGGGTGCGACATCTGCCCGGACATCACCCGCGGTGAACTGCACGACGACTTCGGTCGTATCCTCGGCATGTTCCAGCCCGAATGAGCCGCCGTAGGCCTCCGCGGCCAGCGCGCTGGCCACGAACGCCGCCGGATCGAGACCCGTGGCGGTCCCTCGCCCCTTCACGGCCAGCCAGAGGGCTGACGGCGACCGGTGGAGGCTCACCGTGCATGCCTCAAGTCCGATGTCCGTAAACTGCTGCAGCGCGTCCAGGACCAGGCGGTACATCAGAATGCGCCGCGGCGTCCCTATCGCTCGCTCGCTGTCCTCGTCGACGCTGTCGACGTCCGCCTCCGCATCGACCTCCACTTCGAGGACATCCGCGACATCCTTGCGCAGCGCCCGGAACGCCGCGGGCAGGCCAAGCCGAACCAGATCCGGATACAGCTCCTGCCCCAGCGCCCGGAGCTCGTGTTCATTGAGGTCATCCAGCTCGTGGCCCGCACGCTCGAGCATGACCCGCATCAGATCCGGACTCTGGCCCTGGAGCTGGATCGCCTCCTCCACACGTGAGGACGCGACCAGCAGGCGCGCCTGCACCGACTCCCGCACCCGCGCCGCCAGCTTCGCATTGCGCGCTTCGTAGGCGGCAATCAACGCCCTTGCGTCGATGTTGGGCGGCGGTGGAGGGGGCTCGGGCGCCACGGGGTCAGGCTCGATATCAGCTTCTTCCTCGGCCACGGGCGCGGTGTCCTCGATCACCTTGGTTTCGGCGGGTATGAGGGCGCGACCTTGAGCCACCAGCCGGAGCACCACCGAAACGGCGAGCGAGAGCAGCGCGGCAGCCGCCACGGCCGTGAGCCACACGGTGTCAGCAGCGGCGGAGCCCCCAAGAACGCGTGATGCCGGGATGCATGAGGCTATGTTCCATTCGTGGTCAATTTGTGTCCCGGGCGCGATGGCCTCGAGTCCACAGATCGAATCGACACCGCCCACGTGGCCGCGAATCGTGCCGCCGGCGAAGTCGCGTCCCTTCCAGGGCCGCCCCATGACGTCGCGGGAGACACCCGCGGCGAGCTGACCGTCACGGTTGATGATGATGTTCTGTCCGCCGTCAATCGTTGCGGACAGGGTCGGCCTCCAGAGATTATTGGGGTCCGCCCGGGCCACGAGCACTCCCCACTTCTGACCCGACTCGTCAACGAGGATCGACGCATAGTCGACGTGCGCCTTCCCGTCCGGACCGAGCACGATATCGGAGTTCGCGTTGCCGTGGTTCGCCCGGACCGTGGCAAAGGCCTCGCTGACAGTCGCATCCAGTAACGAGATGTCGGTCGCTGATATGACCCGGCCATCCAATCCGACGACTGCCAGGCCGGAGAAGCGATTGGTATTCAGCTCCAGCATCCGCCGAAGGGCAGACGTGCGGACGTCGGATGGAGTACCTATGTTGCGGACCTGGGTGTCTTCCGCGTCTCGAAGCAACTGGATGTACCCCGCGAACGCATCTCCCGTGGCCAGCAGGCCGCTGTGCTCCGCGAAGGAACTGGCCTCCTCGGCCGCCCGATCTCGCTCTTGATCGCCGTATCCGCGGACTGCGGCCAGGCTCACGATGGCGGCTACCGCCGCTGCAACGAGCACGAGGGCCGATGCCGCAAGGGCGAATGGCGGCCCGCCGCCGGTAAGAGCGCCACGAACCACGCCACCGGCGCCGGCCAGCGGGTGAATACGCAGTCGAAACAACCGGGATGGGCGGAGCGCCCTGAACAATCGCATATCTAGAGATGAATTCTCGCCGCCGGACGGGGCCTCGCGTCACTCGCAAAGCCCCCTATTCCCGCTCCCGGCGTTCGGACAGTCCCCTAGGCAACTACCCACATTCGTTCACAGGGAAGCCCTCACCAACCTCCCGGAAGAGACCGTCCTGTGACATGACGAGGGTGTACACCCCTATGCAAAGCCATACCGGGGCCGACAACATAGGGAGACCCGGGCGCGCCCGGGCTGCCGCCGCGCGGATTGCGCACGCAGCGCCGGCATTGGAAGCCGCCGAGACGGCGAAGAAGACGGAGGTCTGTACGTGTCTGCTCCCGGAGCCCGGCGAATGACGGCGATCAGCGGCTCGGACGAGCGCCGCGTCATCTCCACCGGCAGCGTGGAGATCGACAAGAAGATGGGCGGTGGCATCCCGGAGGGCTCGCTGATCCTCATCGAAGGCCAGTCCAACGCCGGGAAGAGCGTCGTCACGCAGCAGCTGATCAACGGGGCGCTGAACAGCGGCTTCCGCTGCGTGCTGTACACGACGGAGAACACGTCGCAGAGCCTGTTCCGCCAGATGGCCAGCCTGGACCTCGATGTCACGGACTTCTTCCTGCTTGGCGCGCTAAATGTCTATCGCGCGCCAGCCGCGATGGATCCGGGGATGGCCACGACGATCTTCGATGAGATCCTGAATCATCTTGCGGATCTCGAGGGCCGGTTCGACGTCGTCTTTGTCGATTCCCTGACATCGTTCGTGTCGCAGGTTCCGGAGCAGGCGACGCTTTCTTTCCTCACGCGAGTGAAGGAGTTCTGCGACCGACGCATGACGATCTTCTTCACCATCCACTCGTACGCGTTCGAGGAGTCCATGTTCATCCGAATGCGCTCCCTGTGCGACGCGCATCTGCGTTTGCGGGTCCAGGAGGTGGGCGACCAGCTCATGAAGGTGCTGGAGGTCGCGAAGGTACGTGGGGCCGAGAAGAGCACGGGCAACATCGTGAACTTCGATGTGGAGCCGGGTCTCGGCATGCGCATCATCCCCGTGTCGAGCGCGAAGGCATAGCACATGGCGCAGGCTCCGGCGGTCCACGGCAACGAGGCGCAGTGCCCGATACACAACTTGCTCTCACCGGAGCTGCGGGATCACGCCGACAACTCGCCGCACCTGATGAACTACCTGCACCACGCACCCCTCGCGGAGCACGGGATGCCGGACTTCTTTGCCGAGGCCAGCCGCAAACTGGGAGACATCAAGGATCCGAATCTCATTTACCCCGTCGGCAACGGCATCTACGTTCACATTTACCCGGACCACGCCGAAGCCCGGAACTTCTACGTCGCCATCGAGCCGGGCGGCGAGCGGACCACGGATCTCCTCGAAGAGGTAGAGGTGCGGCTGCTGGACTTTGTCGAGCTGTTGGCCGATGCGGAAACGCCGGAGGCCAAGACCGAGGTGCTGCTCAAGGCCATCGACGACTGCTGCGACATCGTCGAACGCGCGACGGCTGCGGCACCGTCTATGCCCGCCGTGAAAGACGGCGAGGCGGGCTTCCTGAAGTTGCCTTTCCTCTCGAAGGGCTCGACGACCAGCCGGATCCGGGTCACGCAACCGGAGGCGGACAGCCTGAAGTACCGCATCATTCGGGACAAGATCGGCATGGGGGTGCTGGAGCCGCTGATCTCGGACGACTGGATCGAGGACATCAGCTGCAGCGGCGTCGGGCCCGTATACATTGAGCACAAGATCTTCGGCGGCCTGAAGAGCAACATTGAGTTCCACGATCACGAAGAGATCGACGACTTCGTGCTGAAGCTTGCCGAGAAGATCAAGAAGCCGGTGACCTTCCGGAACCCCATCATCGACGCCACGCTTCCCGACGGATCGCGTATCAACATCGTGTACGGCGGTGACGTCTCCAAGAACGGATCCAACTTCACGATCCGCAAGTTCATGGGGATCCCGCTGAGCATCATCGATATCTGTAACTCCGGGGCCCTCACCTGGCAGATGGCGGCTTACATGTCGCTTGTCGTCGAGCAGGGCATGAACTTCTTTGTGTCGGGCGAGACGGCTTCGGGCAAGACCACACTGATGAACGCCCTCATGACGTTTATTCCGGCGCACGCGAAGATCGTGAGCATCGAGGACACACCCGAGGTGCAGGTGCCCCACCCCAACTGGACGCGCGAAGTGGTCCGGGGGAACATGAGCCAGGGCGGCGGAAGCGTCGACATGTTCAGCCTCTTGAAGGCCGCCCTGCGCCAACGCCCCAATGAGATCATCATCGGTGAGATTCGTGGTGAGGAGGGCAACATCGCCTTCCAGGCGATGATGACCGGCCACGCGGTCTGCGCCACATTCCACGCGTCCAGCGTCGAGAAGCTCATCCAGCGTGTCACGGGCCCGCCGATCAGCGTGCCCAAGACGTACGTCGATAACCTCAACTGCGTCGTCATCGCGAGCGCCGTCCGCCTGCCCAGCGGCAAGCACGGCCGTCGCATCATCAGTATCAGCGAGATCATCTCCTACGACCCGGTCAGCAACTCCTTCGCCTTCGTGGAGATTTTCCGCTGGAACCCGATCGAGGACATCTTCGAGTTCACCGGCTTCATGAACAGCTACCTGCTGGAGCAGCGCATCGCGCCGTCGCGGGGAATCTCCGAGAAGAACCGGCGCCAGATCTACCAGGAGCTTGACCGGCGGGCGGCCCTGCTGCAGAAGCTGGGCGAGCAGGGCGTCAATAACTTCTACGAGCTCTATCGCCTGCTGTCGAAGGCGTCTCGCCAGGGGCTGTTCTAGGCGTCCGCACCTAAGGGACGACCCTCATCCGGCCGATACTCCCCGGAGGGAGGATAGCCAGGCCATGGCTGTCCGGCGATGACGCCGCCCTGCGCGGCCGTAGTCCTGGGGAGAACGCAAGATGGCCCTGATGAAGAAAGCCAAGCCAGCTGACGCCATCGAGGCACCTCCGGTCCAGGGGGAGGAGGCGGCGGCCGAGGACGAGGTGGAAGCGGCCCAGGATTCGGACGTCGAGGAATCTCCCGAGCAGGCAGCGGCCGATGCCGAGACGATGGCGGCGCTTGCCGCCGTCCCGGCCGACCCCGTCGAGGCCGAGGCAGGCGGAACCGACGCGTTGCTCGACATGTTCACAGCTGTCGGTATCGAGGCCGTCGACCGCACGCTCCTGGTGGGCATGGCGGGCGAGGTCGAAATGGGCGACCTGGTCAGCGAGCTGAACGTGGTCGCGGCCGCCCTGGGCGTCATCCGCAGCCGGAACGAGGCGCGGCTGGAACAAGCGGAGGAGCCACTCGCCGCTTAATCGCCCGCCTTGAACATCTGCCCGCTTACTGGGACTACGGAGCGAGCCATCGGCTACTTGCGACGGCGCCTCTTGTCGAAGCGGTCAATGAGCACCACTTCCTTGTTGCCGTTGTACACGGCGAGCGTGAAGAACCACCCGGCGATACCGAGCATCAGGGCGGCGAGGAAGAAGATCCACCGCCACCAGGCGATTCCGCCGCCGGCGGTACCGGCGCTCGGCAGTCCGTCCGCACGTTCCGCCTGTGACGGGTCGACGCCGAGCTGCGACTGCGGGGGCTTCCCCTGGTTCGAATCCTGAACGACGGTGATCTTCGGCGTCGCCGTCGGCGCGACGGTGTTCGTCGTAGCTGGCGAAGGCGTGGCGCTCGCGGCCGCCGTCGCCGTCGACGTGGCGGCCGCGGTCTCCGTCGCCGCAGGGGTGGAGGATGCAGTCGGCGTGGCGGTCTCGGTTGCGACCGCCAGCGGTGTATCTGTGAATGTCGGCGTAATCGTCGGGGTATCGGTTGGTCCAGGCGTCGGCGTATCTGCTCCGACGAGGAGCGTGCCTACCGTTCCGGTCGCCGAGGTGGGCACTCCGTTGCCGTCAACGAGCTGGAGCGTCTGCCACTGGAAGCTGGCGCTTCCATTCGCGAGCGCGACGAACTGGGCGGTAGCGACGGTGCCGGTACCTTCGTCGATGTCCGTGCCCGATAGTGCGTACTGGTAGGTGATGACCCCGCCAGCGACGGCGTTCTGGAACATGGTGCCCGTCGACCCGGAGCTAGGAAACGGTCCCTGCAAGACCTGCACGCCTGGCTGACCCGCCTGCGCATCTATAAGTTGCACAACCGACGGGTCATACGAGAGCTGGAAATACACTTCGTGGATGTCGGTGCCGCCGTTGATGATGAAGGTGATCGCGACCGCGTCGCCCACGGCCAGGTACACATTCGCGGGGCTCATAGAGAACTGGCCGGCAGGCGCGGCCTCGGTGGTGCGGGGCGGGAAGGCGCCAACCATCAGGCACAGCAAAGCACCGGCGAGCAATGCCCGCGCGGCGGCACGTGTCCGCATACGTTGCGATCCTCGCATCATATCCCTGTGACATCGTCGGGGCGTTCGCACCGTGCGTCACAGGGTGTTCGCACCCAGAGCACGGCGCACGCCAGTGAGATCCGGGATTCGCCTAATGGGGCGCCACCCGTACGCCGACGATCCCTCTCAGTGCTGGATGCCGCCCGTCTCCGCAGGGTCACGCCTGTCTACGTCCGCCTGAGGACCCACGTATCGGCTGGTGCGGTCCGCGTGGCGGTCTCGCTCGCGGTCATAGCCGCGGCTTTCCTGGGCTCCGCGTGGATGGGCCGGACGCCCCCCTTCGAGGGCCGCGCCTACAAGCCGTACAGCGAGACGGCCGTCATGCGCGCGCTTCCGTTCGACGCACCGCTCCCGTTCGATATCTCTCTTGTAGCGGCATCGCGGGGTGAGGACCTGCCATACCACGTGCAGTGGACCTCGCACCTCGAACCGCGTGCAGTCGCCGCGCAATTCAACGAGCATCTCGCCGGCAGCCCGCGCTGGCGCCTCACCCAAGTCCCGCCGACGAGCGACGAATTCGTCACCACCCTCGCTCGCGTGGACTCTGCCGGCTACATGACGCACTTTGGCCGCATCGCGGTCCAGCGCGATGCAGGCCAGACCGTCGTCACGTTCGACTTCGGGCCCGTACCGGTGTCCCTCGCGCTCGACTAGGCGGGCCATACACAACCCGCCTACGGGTATCCCCCGATCACCTCGACACGAATTGAGACCGAACTGATACGCAGGCGTAACGCGCCCCAACGGAAGGGCGAGGATGAACGCGACGCGCGTCAGGACGACGAGTGGCCTCGCGGCGCTGCTTGATACGGCAGCGCCAGCGTTCCGCGCGCTCACTCCGTACGCCCTGCTCGCCGTCGTCGGCGTAGAGCTTGCCCTGCTGACGGCGTTCCTGCCAGATACGGCGGACCGCTTCGTGCACGGCCCTTCGGGCGACTTCCACAACCTGTACGAACCCGCACACAATCGCGAACTTCCCGGCCTCTACAACCCCTTTCTCGTCATCGTGCTCTACCCCATCGCCTTGTTACCGGAGATGGGCGCGTACCGCGTGTTCTTCGGCCTGAACATCGTTTCTCTCGTCGCCATAGCACTCCTCATGCAGGGCGGTGTGCGTTCGCTCGAGGCGAAGGTCGCGGTCGCCCTCGCGCCGCTGGCGCTTCCGCAGGTCCACTGGGCGCTGCGGCTTGGGCACGTCACGCCGATGATCGCGCTGCTCCTCATCGCGTCGCTGCTCCTGCTTCGGACGCGGCCCCAGCGCGCCGCGGCGCTGCTGGCGTTTGTGTCCATCAAGCCGCAGTACTTGATCGCGCCGCTTCTGTTCCTGTGCTGGAAGCGCCGCTTCCGCCTCGCCTCCATCACCATCACCACAAGCGCGTTGCTCGCGGGGGCCGGGTTTACGGTCATCGGGCCGGATTCCGTGCGGCAGTTCGTCTCGTACTACCTGGACTGGGGCCCGAACAGCACGGACAACCTCCTGCCGGTCCAGCAGTCGTGGATGATCTCGTGGACGGGTTTCCAGCTCTCGCTGGGTCACCAGGCAAACCCTCTGCTCACGCTGGACCTCATCATCCTGTCAGTTGCTGTAGCTCTTTTCGCGTGGGTCAGGACGGATAGCGCGGGCAGCGCCGCGGTAACCGGGTTGATGCTGATCCCGCTCACGCCGTACGCGCAGTTCTATGACGGCGCGCTGGTCCTCGTCGCGATCGCGCTTATTCTGCGCACCGATGTCCCGGCTGTTGTCCGGGGGGCGCTTTCTGCCGCACTTTATCTCGCGGCGATCGTCACGCAGGCCGGCATCCCATTCCCCGTGAAGGATGTGCTGGGCCCGGCGCACAGCAACGGCGTCTACTGGCTTGCCCCGGCCATGGTCCTCGCAGCGGTGATATTCGCGGTTCTCGGCCGTCGACGTAACGGGACCGAGGACGGTGCCGCGTGGTGATTCGAGCGCCCTTCGGAGAGCACCTTGTCGACGTTTCCGTTGTCTCATGGAACTCGTGGGACCATTTGCGCGAGAATCTGCCGGCGCTCATCGACCAGGACTACCCGTCGTATCGCGTCGTTGTGGTCGATAACGACTCCTCGGATGACACTGTGGAGCACGTCGAAGCCGAATTCCCTGACGTCGACGTGGTCCGTTGCGCGCGCAACGGCGGGTATGGCGCAGCCAACAACCTCGGCTTCGCGCGCTCCGAGAGCAAGTACGTGGCCGTTGTGAATCCGGATGCGCGCCCCGAGCGGGGCTGGCTACGATCGCTGGTGCGCGCGCTCGAGCAGAATCCAAACGCCGCGCTCGCCACATCCAAGGTGCTGCTTGCGTCCGATTCCAGCCGGGTCAACGCGTGCGGGAACATCGTGCACCTTTCCGGCATCGCCTTCTGCCGCGGCCTGGATGAAGACCAACACCGGTACGTGCGAGGCGAGTCCGTGCCGGCGGTCTCCGGCGCGGCCTTCATCGCTCGCCGTGACGCGCTGGAGCAGATTGGCGGCTTCGATGAGCGCTTCTTCATGTACATGGAGGACACCGAGCTCTCGTTGCGAGCGCGTCTGGCCGGCTGGGATGTCATTCTCGCCCCGCGTTCGCGGGTCGTCCACGACTACGAGCTAGACATCCCGGCGTCGAAGTTCTACTACCTGGAGCGCAACCGGTTCCTCATGCTCGCCAACATCTTCCGACTTCGGACGCTGCTGGCACTGCTGCCGGCGCTGGCCGTCGCTGAGGTCGGGGTGTGGTGGTTCGCGCTCCGCACAGGCCGAGGTCTGGCCCGCGCGAAGTTGGCTTCCTACGCCGCGGTCATCGCCGGCTTTCCGGCGATAGTACGCCAGCGCCGCCGCGTCCAGGCCGTCCGCCGTGTGCCTGATTCCGCGCTTCTGGCCCGACTCAGCCCAAACCTGCCAGCGGGCGTCGGCGAAACATACGGGTTGACGCGCATAGCGAACGCCTTCTTCCGGGGCTACAACACCCTCATGCGACGGCTGGTTCGCTGGTAGCAGCCCAAGCGAAAGGATTCGCGAATGCCCACGCTCACGCTTCCGCAAACAGACTCTGACGTGGCTGGTGCCTTTCGGCCTCCCACAGCTTCTACGACGTCGCCGCCATCTCGCTACTGGGAGCGTCTCCGCGAGCTCGATTCGCTTGTCGCCCGGGACCTCGCGCTCATCCGGTCATTGCGCCCCACGCGCCCGGTCCTCGATGTCGGATGCGGCAACGGCGCTTTTGTCCGCGCGTGCCTCGAAAGCGGCATAGATGGCGTCGGCGTTGAAGCGTTCGACGCGTCAGCGCGCGTTGCGTCGCGAGCCGGTGTGGGCGTTCTGCAGGCAGCCGGCGAGGCGCTCCCCGTTATGTCAGGGTCGTTCGATATCATCCGCCTGAAGGAAGTGCTGGAGCACGTCCAGCGACCACTCGCGCTGGCGTCCGAGGTGCGACGCGTCTTGCGTCCGGGCGGGACGTTCCTGTGCTACGTACCCAGCCAGTGGTCGCAGCTCTATCCGTTCCCAGCGAACTTCTACGACGACTACACGCACGTCCGCGCCTTCAGCCGCGTCGGCCTGCAGCGCCTGCTGGAGGACGCCGGCTTCTCCTGGATCGAGATCGAAGGCTACACGCCGCCGCTTCGCACGTGGCAGCGTCCGATCGGCGCCGTGGCCTCGCGCCTGTTCCCCTTCCTCTGGCGCGCCGTCGCCCTGAACGGAGACCCGCATGCGTAAGAACACCCGCGCCCTCATCGAGATTGTCGCGCAATATATGGAGCTGCCGCAGCCGATCGTGGAGTTCGGCTCATTTCAGGTCACGCCCGGAAGCATCTCCGATCTGCGGCCTCTCTTCGCCGGCAAGCAGTACATCGGCACGGACATCCGGCCCGGCCCCGGGGTGGACCGCGTGGAGAATCTCGAGGCACTCGCGTTCGAGGACGGCACCGTCGGCACAGCCGTCCTGCTGGATACACTCGAGCACGTACAGGATCCGCCGCGGGCTATGGCGGAGATCTTCCGCGTGCTGAAACCCGGCGGCGCCGCTGTCGCGACGTCGGTCATGGACCTGTTCATCCACAACGAGCCCGACTACTGGCGCTTTACGCCCGAGGCCTTCAAATACCTCTTCCGCCCCTTCGGCGAGACGCTGGTCGGATTCCATGGCAACCCCGAGAAGCCTCACACCGTCTTTGCGGTCGGTGTTCGCGAGTCCGGTGCATCTTGCCAAGACGCATTCGCCGCGATCGAAGCCGCCTACCGCCGGGCGAACCGCAACTGGTACTGGCGCGTCGCCCAGCCGTACTATGCCGCACGCGATCTGCTCAGCATCGTCCGTCGCAACAATGCGATGGGCTTCGAGGTCGTCCGCGGCACTCCGTTGCGCCAATGATCCGAACGCCACTCGACCCAGGGTCCAAAGCCACCTGATGGCCGCGGACCAAGAGAAAGGCGGCCGGCCGAGATCCGGCCGGGCGCCTATCGGTTGCATGGAGCGGAAGAAGGGATTCGAACCCTCGACCCCGTCCTTGGCAAGGACGTGCTCTACCGCTGAGCTACTTCCGCGGGTCACCCTGGCGGCCTGAGTCCGGCCGCTTGCACGAGTCAGCAGGCAGTATAGCCGCGGCCATCCCGTCGGGACAACGACATACCGCGCCGTCGCACTCTGGAGATTCCGTCCTCGACGCCGATGCTAACCATAGGGCCGCACCCGCAGGGCGCAGTCGGCGTCGGCGCAGGGTGCGTTGGTTGGGTATTACCGCAGGAGGTTCGCCGTGGCGAAATTCAAGGACTACTACGCCGTCCTCGGCGTATCGCCGCGCTCACATGCCCGGATCATCGAGGAGAAGTACTGGGAGCGGGCGCACGAGCTACACCACGTACTCCACGTTGAGCCGACAAAGAAGCTGCAGAAGAAGCTCACCCAGATCAACGAGGCATACGAAGTCCTGGGCTCGCCGCACAGGCGCTCCGCGTATGACCGAAAGCTCGCCGACGTCATCGAGTATCGGGCCGCGACGCACAGGCCGACGACGTTCTTTCAGTCCTTCGTCATGGTCCTCAGCAAGCCCTTCCGCCCGGACTAGGGGTCGAGAAAGACACAACGCAAGAGGGCGCTCGCGCGAGCGCCCTCTTTGACCTCAGTGCGCGGCTGGCTTTCTAGGCCTGCTCGATCTGGTAGGACTTCCCTTCCGTCTTGATCGCGGGCGCGATGACCATCTCCGTCTTCTGGAAGTCACGGATGGTACGGGCGCCGCATGTGCCCATCGCGGTCCTCAGCGCGCCGACAAGGTTTTCGCGGCCGTCCGTGCGCGAAGTCGGACCGAACAGGGTTTGCTCCAACGTGGTATCAATAGCCACCTTCACGCGCGTGCCGCGCGGCAATTCGCCGTGCGGCGTCGCCATGCCCCAGTGGTGTCCGCGGCCCGGCGCTTCCTTCGTGGCGGCGAGGATTGAGCCAAGCATCACGGCATCGGCGCCCGCCACGAACGACTTGCACATCGCGCCACCGTTGCTGACACCGCCATCCGTGATGATCGGCACGTAGCGTCCGGTCTCGCGATAGTAGGTGTCGCGCGCCGCCGCCGCATCGATCGTGGCGGTTACCTGCGGCACGCCGATGCCCAGGACTTCGCGGCTGGTACAGGCGGCACCCGGGCCCACGCCGATCAGGACGCCGGCGATGCCGGTCTCCATCAGCTCTTTCGTCGCGGAGAACGTGACCGTGTTCCCGACGACGACGGGCACATCGCGCATCTGCTGCACCAGCTCGTCGAAGATGAGACCCTTTTCGCTCTTCGAGATGTGGCGGGCGCTTGTGACGGTCGACTGGACGACAAAAACATCAACGCCCGCGTCGCGGGCGATGGGGGCGAACTTCTTTGTGTTCATGGGCGTTGCCGAGACCGCGGCCACGCCGCCCTGGTCCTTTATCTGCTTGATCCGCTCGCCGATGAGGTTCGGCTGCATGGGCGCCGAGTAGATCCTCTGCATGAGGGCCGTGACTTCGTGCTTCGGCGCCACGGCGATTCGCTCCAGTACCTCGGCCGGGTCTTCGTAGCGCGTCTGCACACCTTCCAGATTCAATACGGCCAGGCCGCCGGCCCTGGAGAATTCGACCGACATGTTGACGTCGACAACCCCATCCATGGCAGCGGCCATGAAGGGCAGATGGAAGTTCAGGTGGCCAAGGTGGAAGGAGAGCTCTACGAGGTCGGGGTTGACCGTGTGGTGGCCGCCGGGCACGATGGCGACATCATCGAATCCGTATGCGCGCCGCATCTCTTTGAACTGGGGTTGTGACATGGTTCGGGTACCTCCAACTATGCCGCCGGGCCTGCCCGCCTTGGGCTTCGCTGCTTGGTCCCCGTCCCGCCTCGCCCTCTGTGGGATATGACGCGATCGAGGCCGGCGGAGGCGTTCCTACCGACTGACTACTTCATGCTGCAATCCTAAGGGGTGGTTGAGGCTATATTTGAACCAGTCTAACCAGCAGCCTCGCAACGCGTCAAGATTATTCGGCCAGATCTCGTGATTCGTTTACACGCGTTTCCATTTTGTAACACAGGCATCGCCTGCTGATGGGCACGCTCTACCTCGTCGCCACGCCGATCGGAAACCTTGAAGACATCACGCTGCGGGCGCTCCGCATACTGCGCGAAGTCACGCTCGTCGCCGCCGAAGACACCCGTTCGGCGAGCGTCCTCCTGAAGCATCACGGAATCGTTGCTCGCGTCACCTCCTACAACGAACATAATGCCCGCGCGAAAACGCCCGGTCTCATCGACTCTCTCGCGCGTGGCGACGTAGCCCTGATCAGCGATGCCGGAATGCCCGCCATCAGCGACCCCGGCCACGATCTCGTCGTCGCGGCTCTCGAAGCCGGCCATACCATCGTTCCGATTCCTGGCGCCTCCGCCGTGATCGCCGCGGTCGCCGCCAGCGGGCTCTCGTCACGATGCTTCCACTACCTGGGGTTTCTTCCCCGGCAATCTGGGCCCCGACGCCGTGCACTTCTGGCGGGCGCGGCGTCGGGCGACACGCTCGTCGTATACGAATCCCCGCACCGTCTTCGGGCCACGCTCGAAGACGTCATCGCCGCACTTGGCGATCGCCGCGTCGCGGTCTGCCGGGAGCTGACGAAGATGTACGAAGAGATCTGGCGCGGCGCGGCCTCGGAAGCGCTGGCTTACTTCGCCGAGCCGCGAGGCGAGTTCACGCTGGTCATCGAGGGTGGGCCACCGACGGCGCCAAAAATCGCGGAGACGCCTGCTGACGTCGTCCACGAGCTCCGGGCCTCACGCACGGAGTCGAAGCTTGCGGTCGCCGAGCTGATGCGACGCGGCGGCCTCTCCCGTCGGGCGGCGTACGCGCTGTGGCACACGGATCAGGCGCGGCGCCGACCGTGAGGCGTCCCGCTCCGGACTCCTTCCTAATTGGGCGCGTAGATCACGGCGAAGGATCCATACTCATAGTCGTCGAGCCATAGCATGAGTTGGCGCCGCGAGCCGTCGCATAACTCCCCGTCGGCCCCAAAGGATGAACCCGCGCCCAATTCCGCCCTCGATCTCGCAGTTGTTCATCACGGCAATGCCCAACTGCTCACGATGGTCTACAATAGCGGCGATTTGGCTGAAACCCGCGCTCCGCGCCGCATCCTGGTCGCCGTCGCCTGGCCGTACGCGAACGGCTCGCTGCACCTTGGTCACATCGCCGGGGCCTACCTGCCGGCGGACATCTTCGCGCGCTACCACCGGATGGCGGGCAACGAGGTCCTGATGGTGTCCGGCAGCGACCAGCACGGCACACCGGTCACCGTCCGCGCGGACAACGAGGGGCGGACGCCACAGCAGGTCGTGGACCAGTTCCATCCTGAGTTCCTGAGGTACTGGCAAGAGCTGGGGATCTCGTTCGACCTGTTCACCACTACGGGCACCAAGAACCACGAGGCGGTCGTTCACGACTTCTTCATGACGCTCCTGCGCAAGGGCCACATCTACAAGGGTACGACGCAGCAGTTCTTCGACCCGCAGGCCGGCCGTTTCCTGCCGGACCGTTATGTCGAAGGCACCTGCCCGAACTGCGGCTACGAGAAGGCCCGCGGCGACCAGTGCGACAACTGCGGCCGCACCCTCGATCCGGACCAGCTCATCAGTCCGAAGAGCCGCCTCTCGGGTGCCACGCCCGAGATGCGCCCGACGGAGCACTTCTTCTTCCGGCTCAGCGCCTTCGGCCCGCGCCTGCTGGAGTGGCTGAAGTCACGCAACGGCTGGCGCAAGCACGTCCAGAACTACAGCATCGGCTGGGCCGAGGAGGGGCTCCTCGACCGCGCCATCACTCGTGACATGGAGTGGGGGGTCAGCATCCCCGTCGAGGACCTGGGGCCCGGCAAGCGCATTTACGTCTGGTTCGAGGCTTTCATCGGCTACGTTTCAGCGGCGAAGGAGTGGGCGCAGCTCCAGGGTGACGCCGACGCCTGGAGGCGATGGTGGGAGGATCCGGCGGGGGAAACTTACTACTTCATCGGGAAGGACAACATCTTCTTCCACACGCTGTTCTGGCCTGCCGTCCTCATGGCCTACGAGGGCCTCAACCTGCCGACCAACGTCCCCGCGAACCAGTTCGTCACCTTCAAGGGCGCCAAGGCCTCGAAAAGCGAGGGCGTGGGCGACACCGTCCTGTCCTACCTCGAACGCTACCAGCCAGACATGATCCGCTACGGCCTGGCCGCGAACTTCCCGGAGACGTCGGACACGGACATGACGGAGGCGGAGATGGTCCGTCGCAATAATGACGAGCTCGTCGCGACCTGGGGCAACCTGGTGAACCGCGTGCTGGCGATGACCGCCAGGAACTTCGCCGGCGTCGTGCCGCAGCCTGGAGCGCTGGATGCCCGGGACGAGCGCATCCTGTCGCGCGCACAATCGATGCTGGGCGAGGTCGCATCGCAGATTGAATCAGTACACCTGAAGGCCGCGCTCGGCACGGCGATGAGCGTCGCGCAGGAAGCGAACGCCTACCTGAACGAGACCGAACCATGGAAGACGGCGAAGACGGATCGCGAACGCACCGGCACATCGTTGTACGTTGCGTTGTGCGTGATCAACGCGCTGAAGGTCGCGCTCTACCCGTTCCTTCCGTTCTCCAGCCGGCAGATCCACGAGTACCTGGGCCTCGCGGGCTCGATCGAAGACGCAGGCTGGTCCGCGGACCGGCTCTCGCCGGGCACGAGGCTCGGCGCCGCACAGCCGCTGTTCAAGAAGATCGACGTCACCGATGGCGAAGGAGACGCGCGGCTCTCCGCCTGATCCGATGCGCCTCTTTGACACGCACAGCCACATCCACGACAAGGATTTCGACGCGGACCGCGACGGTATCCTCAGGCGTGCCGAACGCGATGGGGTGATCGGCATCCTCACGCTGGGCGTCACGGCGGAGAACAGCGGCCGTGCCCTCGCGCTATCTCGCCGCCATGCGTTCGTCTGGGCCGCCGCGGGCGTGCACCCACACAACGCCGCCGATGCCACTGAGGCCGATCTCGATGGGCTCGAAGAGATGGCGCGCGATCCGCGCGTTGTGGCGGTGGGTGAGATCGGCCTCGACTTCTACCGCAACCTCTCGCCGCGCGAGCGGCAGCTCGCTGTCTTCCGCCGCCAGCTCGAGACGTCAGGTCGAGTCAGCAAGCCTGTCGCGATCCACGCTCGCGAGGCCCACGATGAGATGCTCCCCCTTCTCGCGGCGTGGTCGCGCGAGATGGGCGGTCGCCTTCCAGATGGCCGGCCCCTGGGCATCATGCACTACTTCAGCGCCGATGCCGCCCACGCTGCCAGCTACATCAATCTAGGTTTCATGATTTCGGTGCATACTTCGGTCACCCACCCCAAGGCGTCCCAGCTGGCCGAGGTCGTGCGTGAGACGCCGTTACAGTACCTTGTGCTCGAAACGGACAGCCCGCATGGAGCGCCCCAGCGCTTCCGCGGAAAGCGCAATGAGCCCGCCTACCTGGCCGAGGCCGCCGCGAAGGTTGCCGAAGTGAAAGGCGTACCGGTCGAGACCGTGGCAGATACGACAACAGACAACGCGCTGAGGATCTTTGGCATCTCCCCGTTCGTCCCGCCAACCTCCGCGAACCGAGGTAGCGCGTGATGAAGGTTGCTTCCATCTACGGGCCAGTTCAGGAGGATCTGCGCCTTGTCGAGAATACCTTCGACCGCATCAAGCACGTCGAGAACTTCCCTGCGTTGGCGAAGATGCTGGAGCACGTGCTCAGTGGCGGTGGTAAGCGCATCCGGCCCGCCATCGCGCTCCTCGCGGGCAAGTTCGGTGACTACAACGCGAACCTTCACGTCCCGCTCGCCGCTTCGATCGAGCTGCTGCACACGGCCACGCTCGTCCACGACGACGTCATCGACGCATCGCCCTCGCGCCGCGGGCAGCCCACGGCCAACGCGCTCTTCAACAACGCCGCCTCCGTCATGCTCGGCGACTTCATGTTCGCCCACGCCGCCGAGCTGATATCCCGCACGGACAACACCAGAGTCGTGCGCCTGTTCGCGCACACGATCATGGCGATCGCCGGCGGCGAGTTGCACCAGGACCTTAGCGCGTACGAGTACAGCCAGGACACGATGCAGTACTTCGCCCGCATCGAGGGCAAGACGGCGTCGCTGTTCTCCACGTCGGCCAAGGGCGGCGCCATGGTCGCCCGCTGCCCGCAGTCAGAGGTCGAGGCGCTCACGGCATACGGCCTCAACGTCGGCATGGCGTTCCAGGTGGTCGACGACATCCTCGACTTTGCGGGCGACGAGGAGGAGATGGGTAAGCCGATCGGCAGCGACCTCATGCAGGGGACGCTGACCCTCCCCTCGCTGCTGCTCATGGAGCGGTATCCGAAGGACAACCCGATCAAGAAGGCCTTCCGCACGAAGAAGCCCAAAGCAGAGTTTGTGGCCGAAGCCGTCAACCTGGTCCTCAGCAGCGACATCCTCGACGAGACCTACCGCGTCGCCCGGGACTTCCGCGACAAGGCGGTCGCCGCGCTGGGCGCCCTCCCCGCCAACGATGCTCGGTCTTCCCTCGAGGACATCGCCTCGTACGTCCTCGAACGCCGAACCTGATGCCGACCGGTCCCGGATACGATCGTCACCGTCGCGCTACACTGGCCACAACGACCACCGCCAGACCATGAGCGACCGGCGACTGAACACTTATGCCCATCTACGAATTCGCCTGCCACAAGGAACGCAAGTTCGTCGAGATCATCACCCGCGCCGTCCCGGGCGACGACTGGGTACCGGCCTGCCCTGACTGCGGAAGCAAGAAGCTCACCCGCATGGTCAGCCGCTTCGCGTTCCATATGTCCTTTCAGTCGAAGCTCGACCAACTCGACCCCAAATACGACAAGATGATCGACGCCTCCAGTCCCGATCTCTCGTTCGACAACCTTGTGAAGCAGTACGGGCTCGACCGCCCGATGACCACGCCAAAGGAACGCAAGGCCCTCAAGGACAAAGGCTCGCCCGGCCTCATCCCGTAGCGGCACAGTCGTCGTGAGCGCAGACGCACCCTCGAAGCCGTGACATCAGCCGCAGTGGCGCCGACGCTCAATCGCGGCCTGCGCCACCTCGTGGGCGAAGGCTGTTCCACACGGATACAGCTCCGCCCTTCCGGACGCGTCTAGGTGTAGTTCCCACAGACGTTATTGACAGATCCGCGTAAGCGGCGGGAGGCCGCCGAGTGCGGTGTGTGGGCGGTCGCCATTGTACTCCTCCAGGAAGATGGACAGCGCCGCGAGTCGCTCAGC
>Ga0326597_10000122_pt1 | contig 137183 bp, 131 predicted proteins | sample RVTome_12_FD_203789 | JGI IMG/M metagenome (GOLD analysis project Ga0326597, IMG submission 203789) | Soil microbial communities from uranium-contaminated site in the Upper Colorado River Basin, Wyoming, United States - RVT100D185 | ecosystem: Environmental > Terrestrial > Soil > Contaminated... | reverse complement strand
CCCAGCTGGTGATCCCGGCGTTGAGCACCTCGGCGACGCTGGGGGTGACGAGTCTGGGTGATGCGTTGACGGAGGGAAGCGAGACGGTGGTGGTGGACATCACCGGGGTGACGAACGCGACGGAGAGCGGGACGCAGCAGGCGACGGTGACGATCACGGATGCGGATGCGGCGGCGGTGACGGTAGCGGATGTGAGCGTCGTCGAGGGTGTGGGGTTGCTGTTTACCGTGACGCTCGACAATGCGGTGGCCGGGGCATTCACGGTGGACGTGACGCTGACCGACGGGACGGCGACGGGGGGCGCCGCGCCGCTGGCGAGTCCGGAGGACTACGACAATGTGGTGGCGACACTGAATTTTGCGGGCACCGCGGGGGAGACGCAGCAGTTCACCGTGGCGACGCTGGACGACGCGGTGCTCGAGGGCAGTGAGACCTTCACCGTGAGTCTCAGTGCATCGAACCCGCTGGTGGACGATTCAGACGCTGCCACCGGGACGATCACGGATAACGATTAGCCCGCCCCCCCCGGTGACCCCCGTCACGCCAGCACTTCCCCCAAGGCAGCATATTTGAGCATCCTTCTTGCTCTGGATGAGAAGACAGGACGGACAGGTGTGCCCATGGCTCTCTGTGGCGACGAACGTAACCATATATCACATAAGATGTTAACGAAGTTGAGATACGACATCACATGATCTGTCCACGGTGCTCAGTCGCGGAGCTGGCAGAGGACACGCAGAAGTGCCCCTTGTGCGGCTTTGAGCCCAACGGCGGAGTGCTCGTCGACCAGGCTCGCGTCGACGAGACGCTGGAGGTCGTCCGCGAGTCGCTGGTCGATCGCTTCGACGTGCAGGCAGTGCTGAAGCTGGGCGAGCGGTCATTCGTGTACCTGGCACGGGAGTTCGCGCACGACCGGCTGGTCGCGCTCAAGGTCATGCCGGTGCCGTCGCTGGTGGAACCCGAGATGGCCCGGCGCTTCGAGCGTCAGGCGCAGCTCGCCGCGAATCTCAAGCACTCGCACATCGTTCCGATCTACAACTTTGGCAGCACGCGGCAGTTCTTGTGGTATGCAATGGAACACGAGCAGGGTCAGTCCCTCGCCGAGGTGCTGCGTGCCCATGGACCGCTCGACCTGGAGTCGACCCTGCGCATCGCCGAGCAGGTCGCGAGCGCCCTCGATTACGCCCACCGCGTCGGCGTCGTGCATGGCAATCTGAAGCCGGAGAACATCTTCATCGACGAGGGCAGATGGGTGCGCGTGAGCGACTTTGCCACGATGGACGTCTTCGGAAAATCACATCCGGGCCAGGGAGGGACGGCGATATTGCAGCGGCCAGAGTACCTGGCCCCCGAGCAGTTCTACGCGCGTTCGGTCGGCGCCAGCGCCGATCAGTACGCGTTCGCGGTCATTCTCTACCAATGTCTGTCGGGCACACTGCCATTCGTGGGGGACTCCTACGAAGAAGTAGCCCGGCAGCACGCCAACGAGCCGCCGCCCAGGCTGAGCGAGCATCGTCCGGACTTGCCACTGTACGTACTCGACGGAATCCAGCGTGCGTTGGCCAAGGTGCCCGGCGGGCGGTTCCCGACGGTGCTGGACATGGTTGCGGCGCTCAAGAGCGGTCCGCCGCGCGCGTCGGGCGCGCGGCTGTCGCCCACCCGGCAGTCCGCGGCGTCATCGGCGGTACTCACGGTGGATTACACCCCGCCGGGCAAGCGACGGCGCCGGGCGCTCCTGTTCTCGATCGTCGCCGTGGTGGTCGCCGGCGGATCCCTGGCGATTCCGGAGGTGCGGGAGGCAGTCGATCCCGCGATCGAGCGCTTCGCCGCCATGTTGGGGTTCCAGCGACAAGCGCCTCGGACCGCCGACCCGATTCGGTGGCAGACCACCGATCCCGTGGCGCCGCCACGGCGCCCGGCGGATTCGTCCGCGTTGGTGGTGGCGCCCGCCCCGACCAACGTTCAGGCGTCACCGCCCGCCGTGAGGAGCCCGCAGCCGACGCGCCGGGTACCTCCCGTGCCGGTCTCGCCGGGCAGACTGTTCGTGAGCGCAACTCCTTGGGGAGTGCTGTACATTGATGGGCAGCGTATGGGCAATACTCCCAAAGCAGATATCGAGCTCACGCCGGGTGCGCACCGCATACGGATCGAACGTGACGGCTTTGAACCGTACGAGACCGACATCGAGGTCGCGTCCGCGGATACGCTGCGTCTCACCGGGATTGTCCTGACGCCACGCCAGCGATGACGCGAGCCGCGGCGCTCGGCGCCGCGCTCGTCCTCATGCTCGCGTGCGCGAGCCGCCCCACAGCTGCATTCGCCCAGACGCCCGCCGAGTTGCTCGCGCAGGGGCTGCGAGCCTACGACGAGCTGGACTTCGACGCGGCCGCCAGCCTCATTCGCACGGCCGTCGGAGCCGGCGCCTTCGCAACAATGCCGCCGCAACGGCAGGCCGAGATCCTCACGTACCTCGGGGCGGCCGAGCGGTTTCGCGGCAACGTCGACTCGACGTTCAGCGTGTTCCGGAGCATCGTGGCGCGGCACCCGCTCTACCAGATCGACGAACTGATCTTCCCGCCTGAAGTCACGAGTCTCTTCACCGTCGTGCGCCGCCGCACACCCGCGATCGAGCTCCGAGCGCCCCAACAGCAGCGTCTCGAGTTCGAACCCGGGCAAGGCCGCTTGGTCGCGTGGGCCTATCCTAGTGCGACCCACGACCTCCTGGTACAGGTGATGACGGGTGATGGGAGGACGGTACGCACGGTGTACGCGGGCCCGATCGGGGATAGCCTCGAGATCCGCTGGGATGGACGCGATTCCAGTGGAAGCGTGGTGGCCAGCGGAGCGTACACGCTCGCGGTGCAGTCGCGTGGGGCGTCGGGGAGAGTGGAACGCATGGTGCAGCTGCCCGTGGATGTGGAGCGGCTGACCGTGGACACGCTTGCGCCGCCCTTGCCCCCGGCCGCATCCGTCTTCTTGCCCGAGCGTCGCGAGGGCGGACCGGGGTTCGAGGCCCTGCTTGGCGGCGTGCTGGCTGGCGCCGCCGTGGCCGTGGTCCCGTCGGTGATCTCGTCCGACGCGAAGCCCTCCGGCGTGCGCTTCGCGGTTGGCACGGCGCTCTCGTTGGGTGGTGTCGCGGCGTTTCTCCAGCGCCGGCCGGGCGCACTCCTCGCGGAGAACGTGGCGTTCAACGATTCGCTGCGCGCGGCGTGGCGGGACAGCGTCGAGGTCGTCACCACGCTGAACCAGGGACTGCAGCGGGCGCCAGCGTTGATCATGCGCATCGGTACCGCAACACGAGTGGAGCTCGGCGGGTGAGGGGAACGGCGTGGGTCGTGGTCGCGGCGTGGGCGGCGGGGGCGGTCTTCACGCAGCAGGCGCGTGCGCAAGGCGATGACGGGTTTGCCATGCTGGGCGTCCTGGTGGGCTCGATGCGCTCAACCCGCATCGACGCCGCGACCACCACGACCGATGTGGTTTCCGGAGTCGCGTTCGGCGCCGTCGGACGCCTCCGCATCTGGCGCGCGGAGCTGTTTGCGCGATACATGCAGTCCGATCTCGGGGGAGCGGCGGCGCCGCAGGATCTCGTCGAAGGCGAGATCGCGCTGGGTGTGCGTCCGGTGCGATGGCTCTCCCTACGCGTCGGCCCGCGGGTGCGGGCCCACGTGACCGAGAACGGGAAGGAGCGGTGGGTGTTCTGGGAGGGCCGCGTGCGAGGGGACACCCGGCTGTTCGGTCCCTCCGTTCGCAGTTACCTCGAGGGGTGGACGAGTTTCAGCGGGACGACCAACCTTGCGGAAGGGCTACAGCGGGCCGGCGGCATCGAGGGCGGCGTCATTGCCAAGCTCCCGATCTGGCAAATGTGGGTGGTGGCGAGCTACCGATTCGATCGTGCGTCGCTGATTGGCGCGACCCGGGTCGATGCGACGGACCAGCTCACTCTCGCCCTGACCTTCGGAGGGTACTAGCTCAACCGAGCATGCTCCGCGCCACGAACCACAGGTTGGCTGGGCGCTCGGCCAAGCGCCGCATGTACCACTTGAACCACGCGCTCCCGTAGCTCACCAAGACCCGGACAGCGCAGCCTTCAGCCACCAATCGCTCCTGGGCCTCCCGTCGAATCCCATACAGCATCTGGTACTCGACCGGTTTCTTGTCGGCGGCAATCGACGCGGCATAGCGCTGCACAGCGTCGATCATCGAAAGGTCGTGAGTGGCGATGCCGTGCCGGATGCCCCGCGCCGCGGCATCATCGACGAGCTGCTTGGCCAAATCGAGGTAAGCTCGGTCCACGTCACCCTTGTCGGGGTACGCCACGGCCGGAGGCTCGGCGTAGGCACCCTTGACCAGTCGGATCTGCGCCCCGAGCGCGAGGAGATCCCGGAGATCGGTACCGCAGCGGCGGAGGTACGACTGAATGCAGAGCGCGAGGTTCGGGTACGCCGGCCGCAGTCTCGCGTACAGGCTCAGCGTGGGCTCGAGCTGTGGAACCGCCTCCATGTCCACCCACAGGGTATTGCCGTGGCGGGCCGCCGATTCCGCAAGCCTCGCGAGTTGGTCCGCACAGAACGAGACGTCGAGGCTCAGCCCGAACTGCGTCGGCTTCACCGAAAGGTGACTCGGCAGGCCGCGGTCGGCGATCACCTCCAGCAGGTGGAGGTAATGATCGGTGACCGCGGCGGCCTCGGCGCGATCTCGGATGTCCTCACCGAGCTGCGTGAGGACCGTGGAGATCCCGCGTGTCGCCAAGTCGCGCGCAGCCGACAGGGCGCTCTCCACATCTTCCCCGGGCATGAAGCGGCGTAATGCGCGCTTGGAGAAACTGCGCTGGCGCATCTGGCGCTCGAGCCAGGCGCTCTGGGAGGCGCGGAGGAGAACGGATCGCATGAGACTCATAGCGCGCGAATGATAGGCGGGCGGGCCGTCTGGTGGGAGTGTTCGTTCCTTGCCAGCGTGCACCCGTTGCGGGCGCCGGCGCCGATGGGCGCCCGACGCTCGTGGTCTTGCCGTTCCAGGACATCGGCGAGCCGGACGACGAGTTTTTCGCCGACGGCATCAGCGAGGAGATCACGTCGCGCCTGTCGCGGATTCAGGGGATGCGGGTCATCGCACGCAATAGCGCGCTGCGGTTCGATCCATCCGCGACGAGCGCTCAAGACTTTGGACGCAGGCTCGGTGCGGACTACGTGCTGGACGGGACCGTGCGGTGGGTGCGCGGCGCGGCGGGTGTTCGCGTGCGGGTGACCCCGGCGCTTGTCGACGTACGCGACGCGCAACAGGTGTGGGGAGAGGGTTACGACGCCGTGGTGGAGGACGTTCTTGGAATCCAATCGGACATCTCGGGAAAGGTCGTAGACGCCCTGCGTGTCGAGCTGGGCGGAGACGAGCGGCAGAGGCTTGCTGACGCCGGAACGTCCGATCCGGAGGCCCAGAGCGAGTACCTGATCGGTCGGTTTCAGTGGCGCAAGCGAACCACGGACGGTCTCCTCCAGGCGGTCGAGCACTTTCAACGCGCTGTCGACCTCGATCCGAACTACGCGCGTGGCTGGGCGGGGGTGGCTGACGCCGTGGGCCTGCTTCCGTACTTCGGCATCCGTCACATTCCGAAGGCCGCCGCCTACGATCGCGCAGAGCAGGCGGCACGCAGGGCCTTGGAACTGGACAGTACGCTGGCGGAAGGATGGGCGTCGCTCTGTCAGGTATTGCAGAACGGGCGTTGGGATTGGGAGAACGCCGAGCGGGCATGTCGTCGGGCCGTCGCGCTGGATCCCGACTACGCCACCGCACATCAGTGGTTGGGTGAGGTACTCTTGGCCACGGGTCGCTTGGACGAGGCCGTCACCGCCGTCGCTCGCGGGGCGGAATTGGATCCTTTCTCGCCGATCATCCAGAACCAGCTTGGGTTCTTCTTGACCGGGGTGGGGCGGATGGCGGAAGCTGAGCGGGTGTTGCGGCGGGCTGCGGAGTTGGAACCGGAGCTGGCAGCCGTGTGGGGGAACCTGATGGATCTCCATGCCTTGGAGGGACGGGCGGACGAGGCGGTGGCGGAGGCACACAAGTGGGGTACCTTGCTCGGGCTCACTCCCGGCCAAACCCAGTTCATTGCTGTCCTATACCGCGGCATCGCCGACCCGGCTGCCCGCACCGCCGCGATCGCCGCAATCGACCGAGCCGGCGCCGGTTATGATAGCGTTCCGTTGAACGATCGCGCCAAGCAGCTGGCGATGCTGGGGTTGCTCGATCGAGCGTTCGCGGTTGTCGATACGATGCTCGCGATACGTGACGAGGGGCTGATCTTCGCGCACGGCCGGCTCGCGTACAGGCCACTCCGCGGTGACCCCCGCTGGGAGCGGGTGAGCCGGCAGATGGGAGTGAAGCGGTAGGGCTCCGCGAGAGCGGCAGCGTCCCGCGCACCGCGCACCGCGCCCAGCCACTGGCTTCTTACCGGGGAACCACGGAGAGGGTGGGATTCGAACCCACGAGACCCTTGCGAGCCCACCGGTTTTCGAGACCGGCTCCTTCAACCACTCGGACACCTCTCCTCGAAGCCCTGCATAATAGATGGGTCCTGGCATAGTTTCCACCCGACTTGCACGTGTCCTGAAACCCCGCGCCGCATGGCCACCATCTTCATTGCCGATGAGATCCGGGAACTCCTTCCCGGCCGCGCCCTCGAAGGACACGACGTTCAATGGCTCCCCGGCACGGCTGCGACTCCCACGGGATCATACGAGGCGCTTGTCCCGTTGTTGTCTCGCGCGATCGGACCGACGGAACTCGACGGGGCGCCGAACCTGCGCATTGTGGCGAACTGCGCGGTGGGGACGGACAACATCGACCTCGTCGCGGCCAGGGAACGCGGTGTCATCGTGACGAATACTCCGGGGGTCCTCACCGAGGCGACGGCGGACCTCACGTGGGCACTGATCCTCGCCGTCGCTCGGCGATTGAAGGAGGGTGCCGCACTGCTGGCCGAGCGGCAGTGGGACGGATGGCACCCCACGCAGTTGCTGGGGCTCGAACTCTCCGGCGCGACGTTGGGCATCGTCGGGGCGGGCCGCATTGGTCAAGCCGTGGGTCGGCGCGCGGTCCCGTTCGGCCTGCGCATCGTGTACCACGCGCGGAATCGCAAGCGGGAATTCGAGCGGGAGACCGGCGCCGCGTGGGCACCGCTCGCGCAGCTCCTCGAGCGATGCGACGTCGTGACGTTGCACGTTCCGTCCACCGACGAGACGCGCGGCATTATCGGAGCGGCGGAGTTCGGTCGCATGCGACCCGGCGCGATTCTGATCAACACGGCGCGCGGCGACCTCGTCGATGAGTGCGCCATGATCGATTCGCTGGCGGCGGGACACCTGGGTGGGGCCGGTCTGGACGTCTTCCAGCGCGAGCCGCGGGTACCGGGGGCGCTGATCGAGCATCCGCGCGTCGTCACGCTCCCTCATCTTGGGAGTGCCACGACCAGCACGCGACGTGCGATGGCGGAACTGGCCGTGGCGAACGTCAGGTCGGTGCTGGCCGGGGGCGAAGCGCTTACACCTGTCGACGATTGACGGTCTCGGAGGGCCGGTCTAACTTGCGGCCAGCCATGACCGAGGCGAACCGGACCGCCCTCCTCGACGCCCGTGCGATCGCGCGGGCGATCGCGCGTATGGCGGAGGAGATTGTTCGGTTCTCGGGCGGTACCGATGAGCTGGTTCTCGTTGGGATTCAGCGGCGTGGTGTCGACCTCGCGGAGCGGCTGGCGCGCCAAATCGCCGGCGAGCGAGGTGGCGTTCCTCAGGGCGCCGTCGACATCACCCTCTATCGAGACGATCTCCAGACGGTCGGGCCGCGCCCCATCGTCGGCGAGACCTATATCCCCGTGGATCTGACCGGCAAGTGGGTCATGGTGGTTGACGACGTTCTCTACACCGGGAGAACCGTACGTGCGGCGCTCGCCGAGTTGGCCGACTTCGGCCGGCCGGCGCGGGTGGGACTTTGCGTGCTGGTGGACCGTGGGGGCCGCGAGCTGCCGATCCACGCCGATGTCGTGGGCGAGACAATCGCGGTCGATCCGGGGAGCCGCATCGACGTGTTGCTCGAGGAACGGGACGGCCGGGACGCCGTCGAGCTCGTGCAGGGGGGACCGTGACGGCGGTGCTCGGAAAGGACCTGCTGGGACTCGAGACGCTGACGAGCGAGCAGATCGGTCTGGTCCTGGACACCGCGGTGCCCTTCAAGGCGGTGAGTCTGCGCCCGATCAAAAAGGTGCCGACGCTGAGGGGCAAGACGATCGTCAACCTGTTCTACGAGGCGTCCACGCGCACGCGCATCTCCTTTGAATTCGCCGAGAAGCGATTGTCGGCCGACACGGTTAATGTCGGGTCGAAGGGGTCGTCCGTCGAGAAGGGCGAGAACCTGGTCGACACGGCGCGCAATCTCGAGGCCATGAACATCGACATGGTGGTCATCCGCCACCCGTCCTCCGGCGCCGCGCAGTTCCTGGCCGACCGCATTCGGTCCAACGTCGTGAATGCGGGTGACGGACGCCATGAGCATCCCACACAAGGACTGTTGGATCTTCTGACCATCCGTGACCGACTCGGCACGCTGGAGGGCAAGCGCGTGTGTATCGTCGGCGACATCCTGCATTCCCGGGTGGCGCGCAGCAACGTGTGGGGTCTGATCAAGATGGGGGCCGAGGTGGCCGTCTGCGGCCCACGCTCGCTCATGCCGCGGGGTATCGAGGGGCTGGGCGTCACGGTGCTGCCACGCATCGAGGAAGCCATCGAGTGGGCCGACGTCCTGAACATCCTGCGCTTGCAGCTCGAACGCATGCAGGCCGGGTATCTCCCGTCGCTCGGCGAGTATGCCCGCGTCTTCGGGTTGAGTGAGGAGCGGCTGGCACGGGCCCCGCGGGAGTTGCTGATCCTGCATCCTGGGCCGATGAATCGCGGTGTCGAGATCGATTCGCGGGTGGCCGACGGCCCGCACAGTGTGATCCTCGATCAGGTGACGAACGGTGTCGCCGTGCGCATGGCCGTGCTGTATCTGCTGGCTGGCGGACGACCGGAGCTCGCGGAGGCCGCACAGGCGGCGAAGCGCGGAGAGGCCGAGTGAAGCCGGTACTCCTGACGGGTGGTCATGTGGTCGATCCCTCGCAGGGGATCGATGGGCGTGCGGACGTCCTCGTGCGCGATGGCAAGATCGTGGCTGTCGGTCCGAACATCGCGGTGTCCGATGAGACGGAGGTATTTGCGGCCGACGGGTTCGTCGTCGCGCCCGGCTTCGTGGACGTGCACGTCCACCTGCGCGAGCCGGGAAAGGAGGATGCCGAGACGATCGCCACGGGGGCGCTGGCGGCGGCGGCGGGGGGGTTCACCTCCGTGTGCGCCATGCCGAACACGGACCCGGTCACCGACAACCAAGCGGCGGTAGGGTTCATTCTCAAACAGGCCCGCGAAGCGAACGCGGCACGGGTGTACCCGATCGGTGCCGTCACGGTGGGGCAGCGAGGCGAGCGTCTCGCCGAGATCGGGAAGATGGTGGCCGCCGGCGCGGTGGCGGTGAGCGATGACGGCAGGCCCGTGCTCTCGTCGCACCTCATGCGGACGGCGCTCGAGTACGCCCAGACGTTCGGCGTTCCGGTGGCCGATCACTGCGAGGATCCGGCACTGGCCCAGGGTGGGGTGATGCACGAAGGTCTGACCTCCACTCGGCTGGGGTTGCGTGGTATTCCGGCCGCTGCTGAGGATATCATGGTGGCGCGGGATATCTTGCTCGCGGAGCTCACGGGCGGCCATGTTCACCTCTGCCATATGTCGACCCGGGGATCGGTGGAGTTGATCCGACGCGGCAAGGAGCGTGGGGTCCGTGTGACCGCTGAGGCGACGCCTCACCATTTCACGCTGACCGACGAGGCGTGCGCCGGCTACGACACGCACGCTAAGATGAACCCGCCGCTTCGCGAAGCGGCGGACGTGCGAGCGATTCTGGAGGGGTTGGCCGACGGAACGATCGACGCCGTCGCCACCGACCACGCGCCCCATCACTACGAGGCGAAGGAGCGCGAGTTCGATGACGCGCCGTTCGGGGTCGTGGGGCTCGAGACGGCCCTGGGACTCGGCATCACGGAGTTGGTGGATGCCGGCCACATGTCGCTGGCGACGTTGGTGGAGCGGATGAGCACCCGGCCTGCACAGATCTTCCATCTGGAGGCGGGGACGCTGCGCGTCGGGGCACCAGCGGATATCGTGGTATTCGATGCCGGGGCCGAGTGGACGGTGGACCCCACGGCCTTCCGGTCGAAGAGTCGGAACACGCCGTTCGTGGGCCGGAAGCTGAAGGGGCGGGTCGTTCGCACGATGGTGGGTGGGGAGGTCATATTCGGGACGTAGGTCGTGCCTGCCAGAGCGGCTGAGTAACTTGCAACCTTGAGTCGGCTACTGCGGGGGGCGACATGCCGAAGCGCGGGGAAACCACAGACACTATCCAGGATCTGCTCAAGGAGAAGCAGCGGATCGAGCAGTGGCTGGACCGGCTGGACAACGCTGCCGATCAAACCAAGAACGAGGTTCGGGAACGAGTCGCCAAGGACTACCGGACCCGCTTGGACGGTGTGGTCGCCAATCTCCAGGGGTTTCGCGGTGACCTCGCCGATGCGCTCCAGGAGCAGCAGGAACGGCGTGCGGCGCTCACGGAGTCGGAGTCGCAGGCCTCGGAGCGGCTCGCGGAAGCCGAGCTGCGGCATGCGGTGGGCGAGTATGACGAGGCGACGTGGTCCAAGCTGCGCACGGACATTCTCGAAGAGTTGGTGGGCATCCGGGGGGAGCTGAAGTCCGTGCGCAATGAGGTCGAGACGCTGGATGCTGTCATTCGATTGATCGACGCCCCGCCGACGCCGCGGCCGGCCGAAGAGCCTGCAGAGCCCGAGCTAGCAGTCGCCGAAGCGCCGGAGGCGCCGCCGGCGCCGCCCGAGCCGGAACGGAGATCGGTCGAGGTGCCCGAAATCCCGCTCGAGCAAGAGGACCTCGAGCCAGCCCACGCGAAGCCGTCGAAGGCGGCACAGGGAGAGTTTGACGAGCTCGCGTTCCTCAAGTCCGTGACGGAGTCGCAGAGTGCGAAGCCAGCGCCGCCGGAGGCCCCGAAAGGCAAGGGAGCCAAGAAGACGCTTGTGTGCTCGGAATGCGGGGCGAACAACCTCCCCACGGAGTGGTACTGCGAGCGCTGCGGGGCGGAACTCGCTTCGTTGTAGCGGACCTACTTCGAGGCGGACAATGCTTTCGAGAGGCGCCGCTTGGACCGAGCTGCGGCGTTCCGCGAGATCAGGCCCTTGCGAGCCGCGCGATCCAGCAGGCGCTCGGCATCATTAAACGCCTCCCGCGCCGCGTCACCCGAGGCGAGCCGGACCCGCTTGACCGCCGAGCGCAGCCGGCGCCGTTGCTGCCGGTTCTGTTCGCGCCGCCGGGCTGCTTGACGCATTCGTTTCTTCGCTGACCGAATATTCGGCACGTCGTATCCTCATCGAGTTGCGGTCTGTCGCCCGCGACTGCGGGGCGCGAATTCTAATTCCGCAAGTCTCGGCAAGTCAAGGCACTACGCCTTTGACACTTGCCGCTGAAGGCCGTTAGTTTTCTGCCGCTTTCACGCCCTCCGTGGGCCCAATCGCGATTCGTATCCCGAGACGCCCGATGCCGACAACTCGCCATAGCACTTCCTGCCGCAGGCCGGGGCGGGCGACCCCTGTGCGGGTTCGCGGCCGGTTCACGGCCGCGTGACGAATCCGGGGGTGGCGCCCGCACACGGAGCTGGCATCGCGGACACGGACCGGCCCTTCATGGTTCGGCTCGACGCGTTCTCGGGTCCGCTTGATCTCCTGCTGCACCTCATCCGCGAGCAGGAGATCGACATCGCGGACATCCCGATTGCGGTCGTCGCGGATCAGTTCTTGGAGGCGATTGCCACCCTGGGCCTGAACGAGGCGGCGGACTACCTCGAGATGGCGGCCATGTTGCTCCGGATCAAGATTCAGATGCTGCTGCCGCGCCCGTTCGATGACGAGCACTGGGAGGATCCGAGGGCCGCGCTGGTGCGCCGGCTGCTCGAGTACGAACAGATCCGCGAGTTGGCAACCTGGATCGCCGGGCAAGCGAGCGGGACGGCCGACCGGTTCGCTCGGGGCTGGCAGCCGGACGCGCCGGACCTTCCGCCGGCCCCCATCGTCGTCGATCTGGACGATCTCCTGAGCGCGGCCAACCAGCTGATCGAGTCGATGCCGCAGCCGGTGCTGCATCGCGTGGTTCCTCGGCCGCTCGATGTGGAAGGTGCGTCACGACGAATCATCAAGATGCTCGATCAACGCGAGACGTTCGACTTCCGCGACGCGCTCGGACCCACGCCGTCGATCGTCGATGTCCTGTCGGTCCTGCTCGCGCTGTTGGAGCTGGCGCGCGTGGGGCGCGTTGTGTTACGACAGTCGAGACCCTTCGCCGATCTGGGGGTGCGCCGTGAACCGCAACACGTGTCTGCTTGAGGCGGCACTCTTCTGCGCGTCGGAGCCCCTGAGGTCGGAGGACCTGATGCGCTTGATGCCCGACGGCAGCGAGGCGGAGGTTACCGCGGCGCTGGAGGAACTGCGTGGGCATCTCGACGAAGAAGGGCATGGTGTCGTCCTGGTGGAGGTGGCGGGAGGCTTCCAGCTTTTCACGCGCCCGGAGTATGCCGACGAGATCGCCGCCGCCCGGCTCGTGCAGCGACCGCGGAAGTTGTCCCGGGCCGCGCTCGAGACATTGGCGGTCGTCGCGTACCGCCAGCCGGTGAGCCGTGGGGAGATCGAGGAGATCCGGGGGGTGTCGGTGGAGGGCGTGTTGCGGATGCTGATCGAGCGGGAATTCGTGACCGTCACGGGGCGCGCGGACGGCATCGGGCGACCGCTGCTCTACGGAACTACACCGCGGTTTCTCGAGTTGCTGGGCCTCAAGGATACCAGCGAGCTGCCGAAACTGGAGGAGTTGTCGGTGGCGCTGCGTCCCGTGCAGTATCCCGCGATGTGAGCGACGTTCGCCTGCAGCGCGCGCTCGCACGAAGCGGCGTGGCTTCGCGCCGCAAGGCAGAGGAACTGATCCGCCAGGGCCGCGTCACGGTCAATGGGGTGGTGGCGACGTTGGGGATGGCGGTGGACCTCGACCGCGACGACGTGCGAGTACGGGGGCGGCGCGTGCGCCCCGTGCAGGAAGCCTGGATCGCCTTGCACAAGCCGGTGGGCGCCGTGGTGACCCGGTCGGATCCGGAGGGCCGGCCGACCGTCTTCTCTCTGGTCCCACGGCATCCGGGGCTGGTGTACGTTGGTCGGTTGGACTTCATGACCTCGGGTCTGCTGCTGCTCACCACGGACGGGGAGGCGGCACATCGTCTGACGCATCCGCGCTTCGCCGTCGAGCGCACGTACCGAGCGCTGGTGCGCGGACGGTCGCTGGGCGAGATTCGACGGCGGTTGGCTGCGACGACGGTTGTAGACGGACGGCCAGTCTCCATCGTACGTTACCGGGTTCGAGAACGTGGGCAGGGTGCGATCGACCTCAGCCTCACGCTGGCCGAGGGCCGCAACCGGATCGTCCGGCGAGTGTGCGAGCAGTGGGGACTGCGGGTGCAGCGGTTGAGTCGATTGAGCTACGGACCGATTCAACTGGGTCGACTTCCGGTGGGGCAATGGCGCTACCTGAGCCGCGTGGAGCGTGTGCATTTGGCTGAGGTCGTGGGGACAGCGAACGGATAACGTCATGGATCTTCGTGGGAAAACGATTCTCATCATGGGCGGCAGCGGCCTCGTGGGACGCGCGGTCGCGCGTCGGCTCATCGCGCGACGGCCGGCGAGGATCGTGCTCGTGGGTCTCTACGAGCACGAGCTCCGGCGCGAACTCGACGTGCTGACGCCGATCGCGGGCGACACGAAGCTTGAGTTAGCGTGGGGCAACGTGTTCGCACCGACGGCGGTGGCTCGGATGAGGCGGGAGGACATGTTGGCCGATCCGGAGCATCGTCGAGCGGTCCTCGACGACCTGCTGGGCGAGCTGACACCCCACGTCCTCGAGCGCAGCTTTCTGTACCAGCTCTTCATGGAGTTCCGGCCGGACGCCGTGGTGGATTCGATCAATACCGCCACGGCGTTCGCCTATCAGGACGTTTTCACGTCGGCACAGAAACTCGTCGAGGCGGCGCGAGCCGGAACCGCGACGCCCGAGATGGTCGAGGAACACGTCTTGTCGATTCCCACGCCGCAACTCATTCGGCATGTGCAAGTCGTGCTGGAGGCGGTCAAGGCGGTCGGGACCGAAGCGTACGTGAAGGTGGGAACCAGTGGCACGGGCGGCATGGGGCTGAACATCCCGTACACGCATTCGGAAGAGCGGCCCTCGCGGACCCTCATGACCAAGTCCGCGATCGCGGGGGCCCATTCTCTCATGCTGTTTCTCATCGCCCGCACGCCCGGCGCACCGGCCACGGCGGAGATCAAGCCGACCGCGGCGATCGCCTGGCGGGAGATCGCGTATGGGCCGATTCAACGGTGGGGGCGCACGATCACGCGCTACGAGTGTCTCGAGCCCGTGCCCGCCTCGGAGGCGATCTCGGATTGCGAGGGAAGATGGACCGATACTGGCAAGGTGTTGGAGTCCGTGTATGCGGACGTCGGCGAGAACGGCTACTTCGCCCGCGACGAATTCGAAACGGTGAGTTCGTTGCGCCAGATGGAGTTCATCACGCCCGAGGAGGTCGCCGACTACGTCGTGATGGAGCTCGAAGGGCGGGCGTCGGGCCGCAACATCGTCGCCGCCTTGGATTCGTCGACGGCCGGCCCGACGTACCAAGCCGGTGTCCTGCGGGCCGCGGCGATCCAGCGCCTCGCGGAACTCGAGCAGGCGCACGGCGTGCGGGCGATCGCGTTCGAGATGCTCGGGCCGCCCAGGCTGTCGAAACTGCTCTATGAGGGATTCCTGTGGTCGCGTCTGCGCGACTCGGTCGCGGCGCTCGCGGAGAGTAACGCCGCCACGCTGGCCGCGGAGGCACAGCAGCTGGTCCGCGACGACGCGGAGTTGCGACAGACGGTCATCTCGGTGGGGTTGCCCATCGTGGTGGACGGTGACCGGGTGTATCGCGGGGGCGAAGTGATTGTCCAGCCCATCAACGGTGACGTGGAGCGCGCGGTGCACGCCGGGTGGGTCGACCTCCGGGAGGCGAACTGCGCCACGTGGATCGCGCGAGCCGCCGCAGCCGTACGGGAGGCGGCCGAGCGGGTTCCGGGGTCGGGGAGTGGCTTCGAGTGGGCAGCGATGGAGGCGTCGAGTCCCATTCGGCCACCGGCATTCGCGACCTGGATCTTCCGCAACGAGGATGATGGTGAGCGCATCAAGCGGTAGTCGGGGCGACGCGCCATGACGTCGAGAGCCGTGCAGCGGTCCGACGCGTCGCTGACGGACGCGATCAAGACCGAAGTCAGTCGCCGCGTGGTCGGGCAGGACGCGATGGTCGAGCGCCTGCTGATCGGCTTGCTGACTGGCGGGCATATTCTGCTCGAAGGCGTGCCCGGACTCGCCAAGACCCTGGCCGTCAGTTCGCTGGCCGAGACGATTCACTCGACCTTCCATCGCATCCAGTTCACACCGGATCTCCTCCCCGCGGACATCATCGGGACGATGGTGTTCGACCAGAAGAGCGGCGATTTTCATCCGAAACGTGGACCGCTCTTCGCGAACGTCATTCTGGCCGACGAGATCAATCGGGCGCCGGCCAAAGTGCAGGCGGCACTGCTCGAGGCGATGCAGGAGCAGCAGGTGACGATCGGCGGGGAGACGTATCGGCTCGAGGATCCGTTTCTCGTGCTTGCGACGCAGAACCCTATCGAGCAAGAAGGCACGTATCCGCTTCCGGAAGCGCAGCTGGATCGCTTCATGCTCAAGATCCGGGTGGACTATCCGTCGCGCGACGATGAGAAGGAGATCCTGTGGCGGATGGCGGGAGGCCAGGAGATCCCCGTAGCGCGCGTGGCCGATCCCGTGGACATCTTGCGGCAGCGCAAGGCCATCGCCGAACTCTACATGGATCAGAAGCTCGTCGACTACATCGTGGACATCGTGAGGGGAACGCGGGCGCCGCAGGACGTTGGATTACCCGATCTCCGGCCGTTGGTGGCGTACGGCGCGAGCCCGCGCGCGTCGATTTACCTCGCGCGCGCCGCGCGCGCCCATGCGTTTCTGCGTGGACGGGCGTACGTCGTACCCGAGGACGTCAAGGCCGTCGCGCCCGACGTGCTGCGGCACCGCGTCCTGCTGACTTTCGAGGCGGAAGCCGAGGACATGACCTCCGATGACGTGATCGCGCGGATGCTGGAGGCGGTGGACGTTCCCTGATGCAAGTGTCGCGCGTCGTATCGGCCGACGTGCTGCGTCAGGTCAAGACGATCGAGCTCCGCACGCGTCGCCTCGTCACCACACTGTTCTCCGGGGAGTACCGGTCCGTCTTCCGCGGACAGGGCATGGAGTTCGCGGAGGTACGCGCGTACGAGCAGGGAGACGACTATCGGGCAGTGGATTGGAATGTCTCCGCCCGGATGGGGTCACCCTACGTCAAGACGTTCCACGAGGAACGCGAGCTCACGCTGCTCCTGGTCGTCGATCGCTCGGGCTCGGAGGAGTTCGGGGATCCGGCCACCAAAGCGCAGGTCGGCGTCGAAGTGGCCGCGGTGTTGGCGCTGGCGGCCGCGCGGCAGAATGACCGTGTGGGCGCACTCATCTTTGCCGATGCGGTGGAGCACGTGGTACGGCCTCGCAAAGGCCGGCGGCATGCGCTCCGTGTCATACGCGACCTCGTCGCATTTGAACCGTCCTCGGCGCGCACGAACCTCGCCACGGCGCTCGCATACGCCGCGCGCCTGCTCCGCCACCGGGCCGTCATCGTGGTGCTCTCGGATTTCCGCGCGACGGGGTGGGAAGATCAACTTGCCCGGATGACCCGGGTCCACGAAGTCGTGGCCGTCACGGTCGACGACCCGCGGGAATTCGATCTGCCGGCCGTGGGCTGGATCGAGCTACAGGATGCCGAGACCGGCCACCGCGTGCTGGTCGACACGGCGCACGAGCCCACGCGGGTGCACGCAAGCATGATGGCGGAGCAGCAGCGACTGCGTCGCGCGAGGACGTTCGCGCGCCTGCAGGTGGATCACGTGGCACTGCGGACGGATCACCCGTATGCGGAGGCGTTGCACGAGACGTTCGCGCGCAGGGCAAGGCGGCTGCGCCGATGAGCGTGGCCGGACTCCTACTGCTCATTCAGGCGGTGAATTGGCAGGTCGCGCCGGCGAGGCCGAGTGTCGGTGACACGGTGCGTGTGTCCCGGGTCGTCGTGGTAGAGGGACAGGTCGCCGTGCGGCCGCAACCCGTGGCGGCGACGGATGTCCTCGAGCCGCTGGCCGACCCAGTGACGCGGATCAGCGAGGGCCGCCTCCTGGTGGAGTACGAGCTGGCATTCTTCGCGACCGGCGTCCACACGGTGACGATCCCCACGGCGGAGCTGATCGCGGCGGACGGCACGGTCCAGGTGCTGCCGGAGGAGAACATCGCGGTGACCGTCGTGTCGATCCTCCCGGATTCCGCCGTGGCGCCGCACACCTCGTTGGGGCCCTTCGCAGCGTCCCCGCGCCGGGCGTGGTTGCTGCCGGTGCTGCTGGTGGCAGTGTCGGGGGCCGTCACCGCTTGGGTCGCCAGACGACGCCGGGTTGGTCCTCGCGCGAGATGGGAGTTCGCGGCGGATCGGTCGGTGAGTTCGCCGTTGGAGCGATGGGAAGCCGCCGGAGAGCGGAGGGCGGTCGTGACGCTCGCGTCGGACGCGATCCGGGCACGCATCGCCACCATGGTCCCGACGGCGGGAGCGGAGCTGACGACCGACGAGTGCCTCGCGCGGCTTGCGGACGAAGGGCCCGCATGGCCGTTGCGCGAGATTGCCGGAGTGCTCCACGAGCTCGACCGGGCTCGGTTTGCGCCAGCGGTTCCCGGGGACGTCTCCGCGATGATCGATCGTGCGGAGGGTGTGATCCGCACCCTCGAGCACGTGCCGCTCGAGGTGACCCCGTGATCCTCGTTCGGCCGTGGGTCCTTCTGTTCCTGCTGCTCCTGCCGATCTGGTGGTGGCGGCGGTATGCACGCCGCTCACGGGCGGCGGGGTACAGCGACACGAGCGCGTTGGGCGCGGTGGCCGGGGCCCGCCGCTGGGTGGGGGAGACGCCGGCGTTGCTGCGGACGCTCGCGCTGGTGGCGTGGACGGTCGGTGCCGCCGGACCGCAGTTCGGGTCCAACCTGGTCGAGACGCGCAGCGAGGGAATCGCGATCGCGCTCGCCGTGGACGTATCGAGCAGCATGCTGGCCAAGGACTTCGAGCCCTCCACCCGATTGGAGGTGGCCATCGAGCAATCGGTGCTCTTCATCCAGGGACGCCGGTTCGATCGAATCGGGCTCGTGGCGTTCGCGGGAGAGGCCCTCACGCGGGTCCCCATCACGGTGGACTACGCGGTGCTCACTGCGGCGGTGCGCGCCCTCAATGCGTTCGAGCTGGAGGATGGGACGGCGATTGGCACTGCCATTGCGACGGCGGCCAATCGGCTGCGCCGAGCGCCGGGCGCCAGCAAGGTCATGGTGCTGCTCACCGACGGCGAGAACACCCGCGGCATGCTGGACCCTCGCACGGCGGCGGAGGCCGCGGCCCAGTTCGGGATCAAGATCTACACGATCGGTGTGGGCAGCGAAGGTGAGGCGCCGATGCCCATTGGACGCGGCCCAGGGGGACAGCTGCGGTACCAAACGCTTCCCGTGCGTCTCGATGAGGAGCTCCTGCGGGACATCGCCCGCACGACGGGCGGTCGGTACTTCCGCGCCACCGAACCGGAAGCGCTCGGTCGGATCTTTCAGCAGATCGATCAACTCGAGAAGACCCCGGTGGCGGTCACGCGGTACAGCGATGTTGACGAGTCGTACCGCGGGTTCTTGCTCGCGGGTTTCGGGGCGCTCCTGCTCGAGTTGACGCTGGCGGCCACGCTCATTGTCCGGGTACCCTGAGGATGCGATTCGACTACCCGCAGATGCTCATCGCCGCGCCGTTCATCGCGGCGCTGGTCGGGGCGATCGCGTGGTGGGTGCGTGCGGTGCGGGTGGAGCGGGCCCGGCGATGGTCGCGGGACCTCGGCACGCAGGCGCAGTCCAGCGGACGATGGTCGCCGGTCGGACTGATGGTGGTGGGCGTGCTCGTCACGGTCGCCTTCGCGGGCCCCCGCTGGGGCAGCCGCACGGTCATCACGGAGACCAAAGGGCTCAACCTCGTGGTCGCGGTCGATATCTCCCGCTCGATGCTTGCCGAGGACGGCGCGCCAACCCGTCTGGAATCGGCACGGCGACAGGCCCGGCGATTGGTGCACGATCTACGCGGCGACCGCGTCGGCCTCATCGCGTTCGCCGGCCAGAGCTTCATCCTCTCGCCTTTGACGGTCGATCAGTCCGCGCTCCAGATGCTGGTCGACGCGCTCGACCCGAGTCTGACATCGGCGGGCGGGACGGAGTTCGCCACGGTATTGCGGCAGGGACGCGAACTCCTCATGGCGGGGGACCAGGTGGCGGACCGCGTGCTCGTATTGTTCACCGACGGCGAGGCGCACGACTCGCTTCCGGGTGCGGTGCGCGAAGCGCAGCGACTGGCAACGGCCGGGATCCATCTGATCGTGGTGAGTGAGGGTGGGCGTGAGCCCGTGCCGATTCCGGTACGAGACCCAGACGGGGTGTTTGTCGAGTACCAGCGAGACGACTCCGATGAGGTCGTGCAGACGTCGCGGCGCGACGACATCATCAACAGCGTGGCGGACGCGGCGCGCGGAGTGGTGGTCACGGCCGCCCGCGAAGATCAGGCGGCTGCCGTGCGGGAACTGGTGGACGCCTATAAGCGGGCGCCGGAGGCAACGACGACGGCTGCCCAGGATCTGTCCCAAGCCTGGATTCCGTTGCTCCTCGCGACGCTGCTGTTACTGGCACACACCTTCACGCGGCGCACGATGGCGTTGGTCTCGCTGCTGGTGTTGGCTGGCGGCGCTCGCGAGCCGATCCGCGCCCAAGCGCCGCGCTCAGGAGCGGATCGGGCCTGGACATCGGGCGATTTCGCCGCGGCGCTCACGCATTACCTCGCGATCGCCCGCGCGACGCAGGGTGGGGACACCGCGTGGTACAACGTCGGGACGGCGGCGCTCGCCGTGGGGGACTCGATGCTGGCCCGCGACGCCCTCGGCCGTGCGGCGAGGTCGGCGGAACCGCACCTTCGGTTCCGAGCGCTCTACAACCTGGGACTGCTCCACCTGCGATTGGCCGCACGGGATTCGGCTGGGGCGGCGGAGCACCTCCGGGAGGCGCGACGGGCGTACCGGGAGGCGTTGCTGCTGGCCCCGTCGGATACGGCGGCGAAATGGAATCTCGAACTGGCGCTCCGGCGCACGCCGCCTCCGCCCGACGGTTCACCACCCCCGAGTGCCGGTGCCGAGCCGCCGCCGGGCGGACCACAACCACCGTCCGGGCTCACTCTCCAGCAAGCGGAGCAGTTGCTCAACTCGATCGCGGAGGAAGAGCGACGGTCCCGGATGGAACGCAACCGACGACGCACGGTCACGGACGTGCGGGGGAAGAAGAACTGGTGAGACTGGGGCTCCTGGTGCTCGTGCTGCTGCAGCAGCCGACCGCGACGGCCCGTCTCGACCGGGATCGCGTTGCCGTGGGGGAGGAGGTCGAGCTCACGGTCGCCATCGAATCGGTCGGCGATGAGCCACCCAGCATCGCTTCACTCTCACTCGTGGGGTTGGAGGTGACGAGCCAGCGGGATCGTCGGAGCGTGCGGTTTGTGGGCGATACGCCGCACCGAACGCTCACCCTGGTGTTCCGCCTACGGGCGACCATGGTGGGAGTCGGGCGCATCGGCCCCGTGGAGGTCGTTCATCGGGGATCGCGCGTGGCGGTCGACGCGATTACAGTCGACATCGTACGCGCCGGCCCGCCCACTGCGGTGCCCGACAACGTGCGGACCCTGCTGCTGACGCTCACACCCGAGGGAGCCGACTCCAACCGCGTGGCGCTCACGCTTGTCGTTGCGCCGGACTCCGTAATGCTGGGGCAACAGGCCGATCTCGTGCTGGCTGCCTGGTTCCCGCGCGATATCCGTTTGCGCGTGCGCGGCCAACCGACAATCCAGCCGCCGCAGGTGCGTGGAGCGTGGGTGTACGAGCGGCCGACACCTCCAGGAGTCGCGCTCACCCGCGCGATCGGCGGGCGCGAGTACGACGTGTTCGTGGTGCATCTGGCCGCGTTCCCGCTCACATCGGGTGGCATGGACATCGGGCCGGCGAAGGTCTCCTATAGCCTGCCGCTGACGTTCTCGTTCCTGAGTCGAGAAGTGCGGTTGGAAGTCGCGAGCGCACCCACGCGCGTTCCGGTCGCGTCGCTCCCGTCAGGGGGGCCGCAGGGGTTCGCAGGCGCGATCGCGGCCGGCATGACGCTGGACCTTGCCGTGTCCGACCGTGATCTGCCGATAGGGAGCGCCGCGCGTGTCGAGTTGCGGCTGACGGGCGTGGGCAACGTCGCCCTGTGGCCCGAGCCCGACGTTCCGTGGCCGTCAACGGTCCGCGCGTACCCGCAGGACGTGGTGGTCGAGGTACTGCCCGCCGGATCGCTGATCAGGGGGTCGAAGACGTTCAACTACCTCATCGTGCCCGACACGGCCGGCGTGCATCGGGTGGCGGCGGTGCAGTATGACTACTTCGATCCCGGATCTGGCGCCTACGGCGTCTTGCGGACGGCGCCGCTGGAGTTCGTCACGCGGTCCACGGGCGGAGCCGTGCAGCAAGGGCGGGAGCCCTTGCTGCAACACAGGCGCGGTCCGCTCGCGGGGACGACGGTGTCCCGGTGGGTGGTGTACGGCGTGTGGCTTGCTGTGGCGCTTGGAGGCCTGGCGGCGCGGGCCTTCCCGCGGCGCATCCGCCGCGCTCCGCCGGCGCGCGTGGCGCGCACCCGCTCTCACCAATCAACACTCCTGAACACCGTGCGTGGCGTGCTGCAACGCAGAGTGCCGGAGGAGGCACACTTGGGAGCGCCCGAGCTCGCCGCTGCGCTACGGGCGGCGGGGGTCGACCCGTCGCTGGCGCATCATGCGGCGCGGGTGCGCGATCGGCTGCAGCAGTCCCTGTTCGGTCCCGCTGACGAGTTGGATGCCGACGAGCTACGTCTCGAGGCGGAAGAAGTGCTCCGTGCGCTGGCCCTCGCGCCGCAGGCGGTCGCAACCGGCGCGCGGGCATCGGCGGTGCTCGTGCTCCTCGGGCTGACATTGCCGTCGAGCCTCCTCGCACAGTCGGCGGAGGCCCTGTACGACGCCGGCGCCGTGCGGGAAGCAGCCGACAGTTTCGCGCACCGGGTACGGTTGCAGCCGGAGGCAGCGGCGCACTGGTACAATCTGTCGCTTTCCTATCAGGCGCTCGGCGACCGGGGAAGAGCCACGGGGGCGCTGCTGATGGCCGCGCGCCGCGCCCCACGGAACGTCGCGATCAGGAGACGGGTCGACCGGCAGGCTGCGTTCGGGCGAGCAGCGCTGACCTGGATTGCCCCGATCACGCCGCGAGAGCTTCTCGCGGTGGGAACGGGGCTGTGGGTGCTGGCGTGGGGCGCCGTCATGCTCAGACGGCGGGCGCGTTGGAGCATCCTCGTCATGGCCGTGGCGGTCGGATGCCTGGCCGGCGCGCTGGCCTTGGGCCGACGATACGACGCCCCTGTGGCGTTTGTCACGGCGGACGGTGCGGTGTTGCACGAGGCGCCGTTCGGCCCGTCAGCGGGGTTGCTGCCGCTCGGGGCTGGCGATGCGATGCGGGTGGAGCGACGTGAGGGGGCGTGGCTCAAGGTGCGTCGCGGCGACCGAGTGGGCTGGATTCGCCGGGCGGATGTGGCGGTATTCTGATGCCGCGGATCGCTGTACTCTCCGAGACCGTCGCCGACCAGATCGCGGCGGGGGAAGTGGTCGAGCGACCGGCCTCGGTGGTGAAGGAACTCGTCGAAAACGCGCTCGACGCCGGTGCGTCGTCTGTCGAAGTAGTCCTCGAGGGTGGGGGGCGAACGACGGTGCGTGTGAGCGACAACGGCGAAGGGATGGATGCGGACGACGCGACGATGGCGCTGATGCGACACGCCACGTCCAAGATCCATGCCGCGGCCGATCTGATTGCGGTCGCGACGTACGGGTTTCGCGGAGAAGCGCTGCCGGCGATTGCGTCGGTGGCGCAACTGGAGCTCGAGAGCGCGCCGCGTGACGGCGACGGGATGGGGACGCGGGTGCGGGTGCGTGGTGGGCGGGTCGAGGGCGTGGAGCGCGTCGCGCGATCGCCAGGCACCGTCGTGACCGTCACGAACCTGTTTTTCAACACGCCGGCGCGCCGAAAGTTTTTACGTTCGCAGCGCAGCGAGACGCGCGCGGCGGTGGAAGCAATGATCGCACTCGCGCTCGGGCGGCTGGACGTCGCGTTCACGCTGACAAGCGACGGTCGCGTGCTCGTCGATGCGCCGGTCGTCACGGATCCCATCGATCGCGTTGCCGCGCTGTTCGGACGTGCGGTGGCCGAGCAGCTGCTCGAGGTTGGCGGCCGCCACGAGGACGTCACGGTGCGGGGCTTCGTACAGCGCCCGGCCCACGCGCGTCCGGCGGGCCGGAAGTCCTATTTGTTCGTGAACGGCCGACCGTTTCGCGACCCGTTTCTGGTGCGTGCGGCCGAGGCGGGATATCGCGCGACGTTGCCGGTCGGGCATCGCCCGACCATCGTCTTGAGCGTCGAACTGCCCGGTGACCGGGTGGACGTGAATGTTCACCCGGCCAAGTTGGAAGTGCGGTTTCGTGACAAGTGGGTCGTGGAGACGGCGGTGGAACGGGTCGTGCGCGAAGCGCTGCGACCGCTCGATGCGGCGCCGCAGTTCGGGCCGGGAGGGGCGGAGGGTGCTGAAGGAGCCTCGGGCTTCCCGGGAGCTTCGCGACCGTGGTCCGCCGGGTATGGCGCGTCTGGCACGAGTGCCCACGCGCAGGCATCGCTCTTTGCCGGTGTTCCGGCGGCGCATGGTATCCATGCTCAGCGCCCCGTGTTCCAGGCGTTCAATACGTATTTGATCTTCCAGTCCGACGACAGCATTGCCATCGTCGATCAGCACTCTGCCCATGAACGCGTCCTCTACGAGCGCGCGATGCGGGATCTCAGCGGCGACGGAGCCGCGTCGCAGCACCTGCTCCTCCCGTTGACCATCGAACTCAATACGGCGGAGCTCGAAGCGTTGGATGCGCACACGGAACTGCTCCGAGCCGTCGGCTTCGAGGTAGAGCCGTTTGGCGGTCGATCGGTCGTGGTGCATGCGGTGCCCAATCCACATCCTCGATTCGATGCGCTGCGCTGCTTCGAGGAGCTGGTGACGGACCTTGCGCGGAATCGGCTGGGGTCGCTGACCAATCGCCTGGAACGCTTCGCGTCGACGTACGCATGTCGCGCGGCGATCAAGGCCGGCCAGCCGCTGGAGAGTTTGGAGATGCGTACGCTGCTCGATCAACTATTTGCGTGCGAGTTGCCCCCTCATGACGTGCACGGTCGCCCGACGATCGTGCAGCTCCCCCAGGCAGAACTGGAGCGACGGTTTGGGCGGTCATAGCCGGCCGGTGATTCCGGTCATCGTTGGACCGACCGCGGTCGGCAAGACGGCCGTGGTGCTGGCGCTCCACGACCTGCTGCCGGTTGCGGTGATTTCAGCGGACTCCCGGCAGGTCTACCGGGGACTCGATATCGGGACGGCGAAGGCGTCCGCGGACGAACGGGCACGGGTGCCGCACTACGGCGTTGACGTCGTCGACCCGGGAGAGCGCTACAGTGCCGGACGCTTCGCGCGCGAGGCGACCGGCTGGCTGCAGCAGATCCGCGACACCCGGCAGGCGGTCGTCGTCGGGGGGACAGGATTCTACGTGCGTGCCTTGACGGACGGATTGTTTCGCGAGCCGCCGCTCGATCGCGACCGGCGCGCGCGCCTCCGGGCGTGGTTGGGCGAGCGGGACTCGCTCGCCAGTTGGGCGCGGCGACTTGACACGGGCTTCACCGGCGGCGGAAGGCAGCGAGCGGCACGGGCCGTGGAGGTGGCGTTACTCACCGGCAAGTCCCTGTCGTGGTGGCAGCGCCGTGCGAAGGCGCGCGCGAGCGTTCGCGCGTGGACCGTCCGACTGACCGTGCCCAGGGCAGTGCTGCGGCAGCGGATTGCCGAACGCGTGGAGGCCATGGTGGAGCGCGGCCTGGTCGGCGAGGTGCGCACATTTCTCGACTCCGGGGTGCCACCCGCGAGTCCGGGCCTCGACGCGGTGGGCTATCGCGAAGTGATACGATACCTTCATGGCGAGCTGGATCTCGATGCGATGGTTTCGGCCATCACCATCGCGACGGGGCGGTACGCGAAGCGTCAGGAGACGTGGTTTCGGCACCAGCTCGGCCACGACGCGCTGACACTCGATGCCACGGGTGGTCCGCAAGAGGTCGCGGCGTCGATTCACGCCATGTGGAGGGATCGGATCGGATAATGCGCATCGGCATCACCTGCTACCCGACGTACGGCGGATCCGGGGCCGTCGCGACGGAGCTCGGCCTCGAGCTCGCGCGCCGGGGACATGAGATCCACCTCATCTCGTACGCGTCGCCGTTTCGCCTGCGTGGCTTTGCCGAACACGTCTACTTCCACGAAGTCGATCTTACGGCCGCCTACCCACTGCTCGAGTACTATCCATACTCGCTCGCGCTGGCCGTCAAGCAGCACGAGGTGGCGGTGCGGGAACAGCTCGACATCCTCCACGTCCATTATGCCGTGCCCCATGCGACGGCCGCGTTTCTGGCTCGGGAGATGGCGGCCGGCGAGCGCGATCTGAAGGTCGTCACCACACTGCACGGCACGGACATCACGCTCGTGGGGCAGGAGAGTTCCTTCTTCACAGTCACGAAGTTTTCGATCGAGGAATCCGACGCCGTGACGGCTGTCTCCCGCTATCTGAAGGAGGAGACGTATCGGGCGTTCGGTTGCACGGGTTGTGCGATCGACGTGATCCCGAACTTCATTAACCCGGCGGTCTACTACCCTGCGGAGGGACGCGGCTATCGTGACGCCTGGGGGTCGCGCGACGCCAAGGTGGTGATGCACATCTCCAACTTCCGCCCCGTCAAGCGCGTGCGCGACGTGGTGCACGCCTTCGCGGGACTCCGGGCCCTGCGGGAGGCGGTCCTGGTGCTCGTCGGAGACGGGCCCGACCGAAAAGCCGCAGAGGAAGAGGTGGAGCGTCTCGGTCTCCGAAGCGACGTGCACTTCTTGGGCAAGGTGGATGCCGTCGCCGACCTGCTCCGCTGTGCCGATCTCTTCCTGTTGCCGAGTTCCTCGGAGTCCTTCGGACTCAGCGCACTCGAAGCGATGGCGTGCGGCGTGCCGGTTGTGGCCAGCGACATCGGCGGCTTGCGGGAGCTCCTTCGTGACGACGTGGCAGGGACGCTCGTTCCCGTAGGAGACGTTGACGGCATGGTACGCGCGATGGACGCGGTGCTGGAACCCGCCCGGTGGCGCGAGGCGCGGGAGGCGGGGGTTCGGTTATCGGCTATGTACGACGAAGCGAAGATCGTGCCGCAGTACGAGGCCTTGTATGCGCGGGTGCTGGGCGCGTGACCTATTGGGAGGGCGTGGCGCTGGGGGTGGTGCAGGGGCTCACCGAGTTTCTCCCGATTTCGAGTTCCGGCCATTTAGTGCTCGCGGAAGCGGCGCTCGGGCTCAGAACACCGGGGGTCATCGTCGAGGTTGCCGTCCACCTTGCCACGCTTCTCGCCGTGGTCGTGGTGTATCGGGAGACCGTGTTCGGACTGATCGTGGGGTGCGCGCGCGGTCGCCGGGATGCCTGGCGGATGGCGGCCCTGTTGGTGATCGGGACGCTCCCGGCCGTCGGGGCCGCGCTGGCGCTCGGCGGCGCCATCGAGCGGAGCTTCGATTCGATCCGGCTGGTGGGAGTGAACCTGCTGGTGACCGGGGCGATCCTTTGGAGCACGCGGTTCCGCGGCTCCGCGGGTACCGATGCCCACCCGTCAAGGAAGGGCGCGATCGCCGTAGGGATTGCACAGGCGTTCGCGCTGTTGCCGGGGATCTCGCGGTCGGGTGCGACGGTCAGCTCCGCCATCTGGCTCGGCGTGGGACCGGTTCAATCCGCCGAGTTCTCGTTTCTCCTTGCCATACCGGCAATCCTCGGCGCCGCGATCTTGCAGACGCCCGAGGTCGCGACGGGCGTCACGGCCGTCGGGCTGGGTCCGCTCGCGGCGAGCTTTACGGCGGCGGTCGTGACCGGCATCTTCGCCATTCGGTTCCTCGTCTACCTGCTGCGTCGTGGCACCTTCTACCATTTCGCGCCGTACTGTTGGACAGTGGGGTTGAGCACGATCTTATGGACCATGCTGGCGTAGCGTCCTACGACGGTGTGTCGAGCGCGGAACTGGCGACCCGGTTGCGAGTTCCCACATGTGTCGTACGCTCCCGCGTGTCGTCGACGCTCGACGTGGTGCACGAGTTGGCGGCCGCCGGCGCGCCCTCGGGCACGCTGGCGATTGCCGATCAGCAGGTGGCTGGCCGCGGCCGGATGGGGCGGCGCTGGCATAGCCCGGCGGGGCAGGGAGTCTGGCTCGGGTACTTGCTGCGGGACGCGGCGCCGGCGAGGGCACAGCTTGTTAGTGTGCGGGTGGGACTCGCGGTCGTGCGCGCGCTCGGCACGCTCGGAGCGGTGACGTCGCTCAAGTGGCCGAACGATATCGTGTGGGAAGGACGCAAGCTCGGCGGGATTCTCTGCGAGGCGCGGTGGCAGGGTGTCCGGATCCGCTGGATTGGGGTGGGCATCGGTATCAACGTTCATGGGCCGCTCCCGCCGGAGCTGCTCGATCGCGCGGCGACGTTGGATGAGCTGTTGGACACGGTCGATCGGTTGGGTGTGCTCGAAGTCGTGCTGCCGGCGCTCCAGGGGCTGCCGGATGCGCCGGGGTTATCAGACGACGAGCGGGCACAGTTCGCCGCGTGCGATTGGCTGAAGGGGCGGGTGCTGAGGGCGCCCGTCGCCGGCACGGCACAGGGAGTCGCCGCGGATGGGGCGCTGCTCGTCGAGACCGGCGCGGGTACTGAACGAGTGGTTGGAGGGAGCATTGTCACGGTCTGACCTTCCTTTGTGGGCGCGGGCGGTCGCCGCCGGGCTATTGCTCGCGGCGTCCTGGTGGTTGTTGCGCACCGCCGCGGTCGTGACCGCCGTGGGCTCGTCCGTTGTCCTCGTCGGGTTGGGTGTCGTTGCCGCCTCGATGCTGCGCGGGATGAACGTGCCGCTGGGATTCTGGCCAAGCGGGCCGTGGCGCCGTCGATTCCTTCCCCGCGCGGCGCTCGGTCCCGCGGGCGTCATCGCCGCCGCCGTCCTCCTCGCGGCGCCGGCGCGCGACCCAGCCCTGGTTGACCTGGTCGATCCCGGTGTCTACCTCCTCGTCGCCGCGGGCGCGGTCGCCTGGGGGTTGGGTACGGGACTCGTGACCCTGCGTCCTTTCCTGCCCTGGATGGGGCTGGCTGTCGTTTTGGCGCTCGCGCCAACCCTGGCGACGATGCCATTCGGTGGCGTCCAGTCGGGGTTCACCTCCGAAGTCTGCTGGCTCCAGCTCCTGGAGTCGCCCACGGGCGCCGGGTGCCGGATCGCCTATCCGTGGACGGTGCTGTTTCTGGCCGTGGTCATCGCCCCGGCGGCGCTGGTGTCGCACGAACTCGCGTTCAGGCGGGTGTTCCTGGGCGTGGACGGATCGGCGGGCGTGCTCGCCGTGCTCGCCGCGGCCGGCGTGGCGGCGGCGTGGGCGTATCTGGTCGGCGATCAGGTGGTGCTGGCGCCGGACACGTGGTGGTTGGGCGCATCGGCGGCGGCGAGCGCGGGGAGCCTCTACGTGCTCTCGCGCTCCGTCGTGGTGTCGGCCACGTACACGGGTCTGGTGCTGGCGGGCACCGCCGCGGTCTCCTTCGCGGCGATGGACCCCGATGCCACCCTTGGTGGGCTCGCGGTGGCGGGCCGCGCCACGATGGCGCACGCCGCGGTCGCCCTCGGGCTGCTGGTGATGGTCGGCCGCCGCAACGGCATCTTTGCCGGATTGCGCTGAGGTCGTCGCTCGTGCTGCTTGCCGTCGATGTGGGCAATACCGAAATCACCGTCGGTCTCTTTCGAGACACGAGGGTGGCCGCGCGCTGGCGGTTGACGACGGTTGAGCGGCGAACGCCCGACGAATGGGGGGCGCTGCTCACGTCCTATCTCGGGCAGGCAGGGATCTCCACGCAGGAAGTGCGGGCGGCGGTCGAGGCTTCGGTGGCGCCGGCGACGACCGTTCCTCTCGCCGAGGGGGTGGAGCGAGCGTTCGGCATCCGGCCGGTATCGATCGGTCCGGAGAGCAACCTCGCGGTGACACTCGATGTGGACGAGCCCCATAGCGTCGGTGCCGATCGAGTGGTGAACGCGCTCGCGGCGATCGAACTCTATGCGCGGGATACGATCGTGGTCGACTTCGGCACGGCGACGTCGTTCGACTGCGTGACCGCCGATCGGCGGTTCATTGGTGGGGTGATTGCCCCCGGCGTGGTCACCGCCTCAGACAATCTCGTGCGGCGAGCGGCGAAACTCGCCGCGACGGAGTTGATACCGCCTGAGCGCGTGATTGGCCGCAGAACTGACGACTGCATACGCTCGGGGGTGTTGTTTGGCGCCGCGGACACCGTGGACGGCATGATCCGGCGGATCCGCGCCGAATGGCCCGGGGATGCAGCGCCCTTTGCCGTGGCGACCGGAGGTCTGGCGCCAGTGGTCGTCGCGCTCTGCAAAGAGATCCAGCACCAGGAACCCGACCTGACACTGATCGGACTCCGCCACGCCGCGCATCAAGTGGGGCTTGCGTGGTGACATCCGCGCTCCGCGACGTTCGCGCGAGCCGCGGTGGCTGCCCAGCGCGGACCCGTGTTAAGTTGCGGCCGATCACCGTTCTCAGTGGAGCACATCGATGACCTCAGCTATTGAGCCGCCTGCGATGGAACGCGCGGACGTTCGGACGCTGGTGGGCGGGGGAGCCGTGTTGGGAATGCTGACGGCCCTTGGCGTTGCGGCCTTCTCCGTACTGTCGCGTGCGACGACAGGCACGACGGAGTCGGTGGGGCAAATCGTGCTGGTCCTGCTCGGAGCGAGTGTGTGCGCGTTCTTCCCGGCGCTGCGTGTCCGGCCGCGGTCGACGGATTTCATCGCGTGGGCCGCACTGCTCGGGTTGCTCGGCGCCCTGTTCTTCACCGTGGCGGATGCTGTGCTGCTGCGGCGCGTCGGTGTCTACCACTGGACCTGGGACGCCATCGGTGGTGGGTCGGGCATGTGGTACATCCCGGTCTGGTGGATGGGTGCAGCAGTGTTGGCGTGGCTGGGTGCGTGGATCGTCACGATCTCCGCTCCAGACGCGATGCTCATCAAGGTCGCGGGCCTCACGGTGGTCATCGCCCTCGTGCTGGCCGCAATCATGATCGTGACGGACGTGGGGAGCCTGCATCCGGCGACCGCCGCGCTGGCCTTTATGCTCGCACTTCCCGTCCATGTCGCGATCGCGAAGGTGACGCGGGTCAAGTGACCTCGCGCGCGGGCGCGCTTCGAGTCATTGCGTGGCTGCTCACGCCCATTGTGGTGTGGGCGGCCTCGTTTTTTGGGACCACGTTGACAGCGGTGATCGGCGGAGATGCCGTTGGCATCGTGGCGCTGGTGCTCTCGGGCTTCACCGCCGGTTTCTTGATGCTGGCGGGTTGGGTGCTCGCCCTCGTCCGATGGGGGCGTGCGACCCGGGATCTCGGCAAAGGCTAGCCCGCCGCCGCATCCGCGAGGTCTGCCGCGGCCAGCATGGTCACGCGATGAAGAAATGCCGCTCCCACCGCCATCGCGGTTTCGTCCCACCAGAATCGACTGGAATGGGCGGGGAAGCGATCACCTGCCGGCCGCGCGCCATACCTGATGAAGCAGCCTGGCGTGCTTTCGAGATAGAAGCCGAAATCCTCGCCACCCATGTTGCCGGTGCGCAGTGATTCCACACGTTCGGCTCCCACGACGGATGCCGCGGCCTCACGAGCGAGTTCCAGCGGTCGCCCCCGATTGACCACCGGTGGGGTGCCTCCGCGGAGCTGCACGCGGACGCGAACGCGGTGGGCCGCGGCCACCAGTTCCGCCACGCGGCGAACACCGTCCTGCAACTGTCGTCGCACCGCAGGGTCCTGAGCACGCAGCGTGCCTGCGATCCGCGTCTCCGTGGGGATGATGTTGGGGGCGGTTCCACCCCGCAGCACGCCGACGGTGAGTACGCCGGCGCGGGTTGGGTCGCGGTCACGTGTGATGAGCGACTGCAGCGCCTGGACGATTGTCGCCGCGGCGAGAATCGGGTCCACGGTCTCGTGAGGTCGGGCACCGTGACCACCCGGACCTTCGAGATCAATCTGGAAGTCGTCGGTCGACGCGTTCACGGGGCCCTCCGACACCACCAAGGTGCCCGGATCGTGCGACGGATCGATGTGACCTCCGAAGATCATCCCGACGCCGTCGAGCGCCCCCGCGGCGATGAGGGCGGCGGCGCCCTCGCCGACCTCCTCTGCGGGCTGGAACAGGAGGCGCACGGGAGCGCGAAGGCGCTGCTCGGCCGCGAGAAGCGTGGCCGCACCGACGAGTATCGCGACATGCCCATCGTGACCGCACGCGTGCATGACCCCCGGCCGCTCCGATGCGTACGGTAAGCCCGTGGCTTCGGTGAGCGGCAGCGCGTCCATGTCGGCGCGCAGGGCAACGGCGGGAACGCCGTCCGGCCCGGGCAGGTCAGCCACGACACCGTGCCCGCCCACCCCGCTACGGTGGGACACGTGGAGCGCATCCAACTCGGCACACACCCGCTGGGCGGTCTCCTGTTCCTGACCGCTCAATTCGGGTTGGCGATGCAGGTCTCGACGTAGCGCCACCAGGTGCCGGTGCAAGTCGTCAGGAATCTGAATCATGCGCGGTCCATGGTGATCGTCCGCTGGGTGAGATCGTCGATGAAATCGTGGTCGAGCGCCACTCCGATTCCGGGACCCTCCGGGACCTCGAGACACCCCTCCCGCATCGTCCACGGCGGCAGCACGATATCGCGGTCCCAATATCGCGCGCTCGGACTCAAGTCGCCTGGAAGGGAGAAATTGTGCAGCGAGGCCAGTGCCACATTGTGGGCGCGGCCGATTCCGGTCTCCAGCATGCCACCACACCACACCGGGATGTGATGGGCCGCGGCACGGTCATGGATGGCTCGTGACTCGGTATGGCCGCCGACGCGACCCGGTTTGATGTTGATGATGCGACCACTCGCAAGGGCGACCATATCCTCCACCCGCTCCACGGAGGTTATCGATTCATCCAAACAGATGTCGGTTTCGAGCTCCCGCTGCAATCGCGCATGGCGCACCAAGTCGTCCTCGCCGAAGGGCTGCTCGATCATGCGCAGTCCAAGGCGGTCGAGCCGCCGCAACGTGTCGAGGTCGTCGAAGGAATACGAGGCATTGGCGTCGACGCTGAGCGGAAGATCGGGGGGACACACGGCGCGGGCCGCCTCGACGAACGCCAGATCCTCGCCGGGACGGATCTTCACCTTGATCCTGCGGTATCCCTCGCGCCCCGCCAACTGCACGCGCGCGGCGAGATCGTCCGGGTTGGCCTGCATGCCGATCGAAATCCCGGTCTCGACCCTCGGACGATTGCCGCCGAGCAGGCGCGCCAGTGACGTGTCGTGGTGGCGAGCGGCGAGGTCCCACAACGCCATTTCGACCGCTGCCTTCGCCATACGATGACCCTTGAAGGCCACACGGACGTGTGCGTCGAATTGGGTGGCGAGCGGCCACGGTTGGGTGAGCAGGAGCGGCGCCACCCACTGGGTGATCGCGAGCCATGCCGTGTCGATGGTCTCGGCGGAGTAGTTGGGGCTTTCACCGGCAACGCACTCGGCCCAACCCGACTCCCCGTCATGGCCGCGGAGCTCGACCAGCAGCACCCGTCGCAGATCCGTGACGCCCGAGGCGATGCGAAACGGCTCGCGCAGGCGCAGCGCGATCTCCCGCAGCACGACGCACGCGACGTCAGGCACGATCGCCGGCCTCGAGGATGTAGGCGGGAGCGCCCGGGCCGGTTCGCGCGAGGCCCTGCACGGCATAGCCGGCGCGCAGGTAATGCGTGAAGGCCTCTCGGGTGAATGTCCTCCAGGCCAATGCTCGCTCGGGCTCACGGCGCTTCAGTGCCTGAATGTCAGATGGAATTGGCAGGCGAATCACGGGTGCCGCTGGGAAGTCGCCGCCCTGATCGTCAGCGACGATCTGTCCGTCGGCCGCGAACTGGCCGCGGATGGTCGAGGACTCGAGCTGCCACTCCACGATGAGGCGATCGGTGCCGATAACCGCATCCAGCGGCGTCATTGGGCCCGCGCCGTACAGGTTGGGGACGTACTCCACCACGCGCACGCCCAGGCGATTGAGGTTGACGTGCGCGTTGCGGGCGACCAGCGGGTCGAAGGTCCACATCATGCGGTGGACGCCGATCGCGCGCACCGCATCCCGCTGGCGCAGTTTGAGGAGCCGGCCGACGCCATGATCTCTCCATGGCTCGCGCACGGCCAGCATGTGCGACCAGTGCACGGGCTCGCGGTCCAGCACTCCGGTAATACCGTACACGAACCCGAGGAGCACCCCTTGCGGCGTGAATGCCCCGAGCAGCACGCCGCCGATCTTCTGCGTGACCAGGAGCAGCGCTGGCGGTACCTGCTCGCGGAAGCTGTCGCCCCACGTGTCACGTTGCAGCGACAGGCAGGACTCCAGATCGTCGAACGTGACGAGTGAACGAACCGTGAGGGTGGATGGATCCACTACACGCTCATTGGATGGCAGATGAACTCCGCGGTCCAGAGTACGTCGCTCCGAACCGCGTCACAAGGTGGTGCGCGTCGGCCGTTCGGATGCTGGTCAGGCGTGTCGGGCGCCACCATCCGCCCAACGCGCCCGCGCACTCAGCCCCCGAGGCCCCCCACGACGGCTCCGATTGCGGCAAAGGCGACCTTCGCCGCCAACCACAACCCGCCGACGATCATCAGCGGCCCGGTGAGGCTCTTGGCTCGGGTGAAGATCTGGTTTCCCATCGCGACAAGGACCATGCTCCACGCGCCGAACAGCGTGAGCTGACCGGCGAAGGACGCCAGGAAGGGCGAGTCCTCCCGGTCGAAGAGAAAGCCGAGGGACAGGGCGATGTCGGTCATTCCGCCCACTCGCCAGAGCATCAGCATCAGTACACCGCCCCAAAACATCGGCATCCACGCATGTGTCACGAGCGCGAACTCCTGCTTGAACCGGAGTCGCTCCCTTCCCGTGGCGTTGAAGATGAGCTGCAAGAGTCCCGCCGTGACCGCGATGAATATGATGGTTCCGATGGCGCCGCTCGCAAAAATGATCGCGCGACGTGTTGGGGTCGTACTGTCCGCGATCATACGCGCCTGCGCCTCGTCATCCAGGTTCTGGCGCTCGGCAAAGGCAGCGACTTGTCGCTCCGCCTGTTGCCGTAAGACGGCGTCCGGCATCCCCCAGGCCATGAGCGCCGGGGAGATCAACATGAGGATCAGCAGGGGCACGAGCACGACGGGTCGCGCCACAAGCGCCTCGAAGACCTTGTCAGGTTCGTCGATGACGCGGAGAGCCAACCACAGAGGGCCCGGCGTTGCCGCATCGGGCTCGGTACTCGTCACGTTGCACCTCCCAGTTGAGGAACACGGTCACCTAACATACGGCCGGCCGTGCATCCGGTCCACGAATGCTGCGACTGACGACGGCGATCTCCGTGACCACCCAGGCGGGCGTGCTGCCGCCCGGGCCGAGCACGGCATATCGCTGTGATCCGTCCACCAGCACACCGACGATCTGCGGTTGCAGCGTGACCGCGACATCGAAGCAGCCGTTCGGTGGGCGAACCTCGGCTCCCAGCACCCGCCGGGGTACGTCGAGCGAGCGGTACACGGTGTAGCCGCGCACTTCGCGCGTGGAGAGGTCGGCCGATGCCTCCAGCTGCCGGATCCCGTCGAGTCCGACCATGATGGCGAGGGCACCGCGAGCGTTCGATTGCGGCATGCCGACGCGCAGTCCCCGCCACACATGGCTGGGGACCCCCAGGCGGATGGCGTAGACGACGCCGTTGATCGCGTCCACCACGAGCTTGGCTCCGTACGCGTGTCGCTGCAGTCCCGGCTGATCGGGAACGTTGCGCGGCGGCTGCGAGCCAAGAATGCTAAACGCGGTGCTGACTGGGACGTTCACGGTCAGCGGTAGCGGTCGAACCGTGGCCGGATCGTCGAGTAGGGGCGGCTCGGGCTCAGGGACGAATCGACTCCTGGTGGTGATCGCCAGCATGATCGCGAGGAAGACGGTCGCCGTGATGCCCGCGGTCAACAACTTGCGGCGCAAAGCCACCAGGACGAGCCGGTCGATCGTCGTCTGGCGGGTTTCGGGCTTCCGCGGCGGCGTCGTCACCGGCCAGGCCGGCACGAACTGCTTGACGGTGGCCTTCAGTACCTCAGGTTCGGGCACTTCAACTTTGCGGGACGGCCGGGAGGTGTGCGCGAGCTGCCGCATCAGGTCGGCGCTCGCGTCGCCTTCCTTCTCACGTGCGCACGCCGGACAGCCCCGCGGATTCTCCGGGTTGTAGGGGATGTCGTGGATTGAGCACCGGACGACCGGCATACCGACCCCTAGAGTCGCGGGAGCGTGACCCCTGTTTGTGCCTGGTACTTGCCCTGCTTGTCGGCGTACGAGATTTCACACACATCGTGCGTGTCGGCCTCGAAAAACAACACCTGCGCGATACCCTCCTCCGCATAGATGCGCGCCGGGAGGGGTGTGGTATTGGAAATCTCGAGCGTCACATGACCTTCCCATTCCGGTTCGAACGGCGTGACGTTGGTGATGATACCGCACCGCGCGTAGGTGCTCTTGCCGACGCAAATCGTCAGCACTTCACGCGGAATGCGGAAGTACTCCATTGAGCGGGCGAGGGCAAACGAGTTGGGAGGGATGACGCACTGATCCCCTTCGTGCTCCACGAACGACCGGGGGTCAAACGCCTTCGGATCGACGATCGACGAGTGCACATTGGTGAAGATCCGGAACTCGCGCGCGACGCGCATGTCGTAACCGTAGGAGGACAGGCCGTAGCTGATGACCCCCTCGCGAACCTGGGAATCGTGGAATGGTTCGATCATCCCACGGGTGCGGGCCATGTGGCGAATCCAGCCGTCGGACTTGATGGACATAGGCTCGAGGCAAGTGGAAAAGGAATGGTCCTGAGACGCTCGGGAAAGATACGTAAGCCTCTCGCGGACGCCACCTTAGGTTGCTTGACACTCGTTCGCGACCGTGGGTAACTTCCCAGCCGCATCACTACGTGAAATTTTTCACGAGCCCCGGCGAGCCTCGATTTCGTGCTGCAGGAATACGTTCCGCTCCTTATGCTGACCGGCGTCGTGATCGCGAGCGCGATCGGGATGCTCGTGGCGTCCCACTTCCTCTTGCGCGCTCGGCCCACGCCGATCAAGCAAATGCCGTACGAGTCCGGCATGCCGGCGTTGGGGCACACGCGCGACCGGTTCAGCGTCAAGTTTTATCTCGTGGCGATGCTCTTCATCGTGTTCGACATTGAAACCGTGTTCATGATCCCGTGGGGGGTGTCGTTCCGCCAACTGGGGTTGCTCGGGCTGGTCGAGATGGGGGTGTTTATGCTCATTCTCGCCATCGGCTATGTGTACGCATGGAAACGGGGAGCCCTCGAATGGGATTGAGTCCACTGGGGGACGCTCCAGATCTGGGTGGAGCCGTGGGTGGTCGCTCCGTCATGTCCCAGATCTCCCCCAATTGGGTGACTTCCAGGCTCGACTTCCTGGTCAATTGGGCGCGCGCCAACAGCTTGTGGCCGATGCCGTTCGGTACCGCCTGCTGCGCGATCGAATTCATGGCGACCGCCGCCGCCAGGTACGATCTCGCCCGGTTCGGCATGGAGCGGCTGTCGTTCTCCCCGCGTCAGGCCGACGTGTTGCTTTGCGCCGGACGGCTCCCGTTCAAGCTCGCGCCCGTCATTCGCCGGATCTATGACCAGATGCCGCAGCCCAAATGGGTCATCTCGATGGGGGCCTGCGCGTCGACGGGCGGCATCTTCGACAATTACGCGATGGTGCAGGGGATCGATACCGTGGTACCCGTTGACGTGTATGTCCCGGGATGCCCTCCGCGACCCGAGGGCCTGCTGTACGGCATACTCCTCCTGCAGAAGAAGGTCCGTGGCGAGACCATCGCCGATGCGTCGTTGCGTGAAGAACGACCGCTTGAGCCGGGGGGGCTGCGCATTCCAGCCCGGTTGGTCGACGAGATCTCCGAGCCGTTTGGCAACTCGGTTCACCAGAGCCGATCGGCGTAGCGCACGGTGAACCCCTCCGTCGAAGCGCTCCGCCGCCAGTTTCCCGACGGCGTCGGACGCGCGATGGAATCCTGCGGCCAGACGATCGTCTACGTCGATCGCGCCAGGCTCCTCGCGATCATGACGTGGCTCAAGGAGTCGCCGTCCGCCGCCTACAACTATCTGGTCGACGTGACCGCCGTCGAATACCGGGACATCGAGCGGCCGATCGAGGTCGTCTATCAGCTGCGCGCCCTGCAGCACCTCGGTGAGCTCCGCGTCAAGGTGGAGCTCCCCAAACACGAGCCGCTCACCGTGGATTCCGTGTACCACCTGTGGCGTGCGGCCGACTGGCTCGAGCGCGAGGTGTACGACATGTTCGGCATCACGTTCGCGGGCCATCCGGACCTGCGCCGTATCCTCATGTGGGAGACCTACCAGGAGGGGTATCCGCTGCGGAAGGACTTCCCGCTCCGCGGGCGGTTCTCGCGTGCTGAGCAGGTGCGCCAGGCGTTGCACGCCAATCCCGAGGCGCACTATTCCTTGGAGGAACTCAGTATCGAGCGGGCGTACCGCGATCTGCCCGCGGACATGCGCGACCGCATCGAGCGTGGCGAGCGCGATCGGGTGCCGCCGCCTCCCGGTGAGGAGACCCAGGGTGAGTAGACGCGTGGTCGAGCTGGATCTCGCGACGACGGGAGTCGACGCGCAGGGGCGGCCGCTGCGGGTGCCGCTGGGGGCGGAGCTCGAGCCGCCGGCCGACGAGCCCGACTTCCGGGCGGAGCACATGTTGGTGAACATGGGCCCGCAGCATCCGGCGACCCACGGCGTGCTGCGGTTGGTCGTCGAGCTCGACGGTGAAGTGGTCGTGCGGTGCATCCCGCACGTGGGGTATCTCCATTCGGGGTTCGAGAAGCTTGGAGAGTACCGGCACTACAATCAGATCATTCCGCTCACCGACCGGACGGACTATCTGTCGCCGATGTCGAACAACGTGTGTTTGGCGATGGCGGCCGAGTCGCTGATGGGCATCGAGATCACCGAGCGCTGCAAAGTGCTGCGGCTCATCGCGTGTGAGATGAGTCGCATCATCTCGCATATCGTGTGGCTCGGGACGACGTGCATCGACATCGGCGCGTTCACGCCGTTCCTGTGGACGTTTCAGGAACGCGAGCGAATTTACAATCTGCAGGAAGCGTGGACCGGCGCGCGGCTCACGACGAGCTTGACGCGGATCGGCGGCATGATGGCCGATATACCGGACGGGTTCGAACGTGCGCTGCGGGAGTTTTGCAACACGTTCCCCAAAGTGCTCGACGAAGTCGACAGCCTGCTTACCCGCAACGCGATCTGGTGCGGTCGAACCCAGGGTATCGGGGTGATGAGCGCGGAAGAAGCCATCAACTACGGTCTGTCGGGTCCTATGCTCCGGGCGAGTGGGGTGGCGTACGACCTTCGCAAGGACCGCCCGTACCTCGGGTATGAGACGTACGACTTCGAGGTGCCCGTTGGCGAGCACGGCGACGTGTATGACCGGTATCTGGTTCGATGCGAAGAAATGCGGCAGTCGATCCGTATCCTCCAGCAGGCGTTGGATCGTTTGCCCGATGGGCCCATTAACGTCGACGATCCACGCGTCATCCTCCCGCCGAAGCGCGCCGCCATGACCGACATGGAGTCGATGATCTTCCACTTCAAGCAGGTGATGGAAGGCGTGCCGGCGCCGGTCGGTGAAACGTACGTCGCCGTCGAGAACGGCAAAGGCGAGCTGGGCTACTACTTCGTTTCGGACGGAACGGCCAAGCCCGTGCGGTGGCGCATTCGTCCACCATCGTACATCAACCTGGCCGCCCTGCCGAAGATGGCGGAAGGATCGCTGTTGTCGGACTTGATCGCCGTCAACGCCAGCGTGGACATCGTGATGGGTGAGGTCGATCGATAGGCATGCCGTTACACGACACGAAGGTGTACGAACCGGTGTTCACTGGCACGCGACGGGAGCGGTTGGACGAGATGCTGTCGCGCTATCCGACCAAGCGGGCGGCCTTGCTTCCGGCGCTGTGGATCGTGCAGGAGACGCGCGGGTGGGTCTCGGACGAGGCCGTGGCCGAGGTCGCGAACGAACTGGAGCTCACGGCGGCATACGTCAAGGGGGTCGTGACATTCTACACGATGTACCACCAGCACCCGGTGGGGAAGTACTTCATTCAGGTGTGCACCACCACGCCCTGCAACATCTGCGGGGCGGAAGGAGTCGTGGACGCCTTGCTCGAGCACACGGGCTGCGGTGAGCTGGGCGCAACCTCTCCCGACGGCCGGTTCACGGTCATCGAAGTCGAATGTCTCGGCGCCTGCGGTTTCGCGACACCCGTGTTGATCAACGACGAGTTCCTCGAAACGGTCACGCCGGAGCGAGTCCCCGAGATCCTCGAGCGGCTGGGCTGACATGGGATATCCGCACGCGCCGCATCCTAAGGAGACCGTGGTCCTCAGCAAGTACTTCGGGGAGCCCGAGGCAAGGACCTATGCTGGATGGGTGGCACGGGGTGGGTACCAGGGGCTCGAGCAGGTGATCGGGATGGATCGGGGGGCGATCATCGACCTCGTGAAAGCCTCGGGGCTTCGGGGGCGGGGCGGCGCGGGCTTCCCGGCAGGACTCAAGTGGTCGTTCATGCCGACGGAAAAGCGCAAGCCGCATTACCTCTGCTGCAACGCGGACGAGTCCGAGCCGGGCACGTTCAAGGATCGCGAGATCATGCGGTGGACACCCCATCAGCTGATCGAGGGATGCGCCATCGCGGCCTACGCGATCCAGGCCGACGTTACCTACATCTACATACGCGGCGAGTTCACCGACGCGTACGCGATCATGGAACGAGCCCTCGCGGAGGCGTACGAGCACGGAGTGCTCGGCCCGAAGGCGAAGGGACCGCTCAGGGACATGCAGATGTACCTCCATCGCGGAGCGGGCGCTTACATCTGCGGTGAAGAGACGGCGCTGATGAACTCGATCGAAGGCCGCCGGGGAAATCCGCGGATCAAGCCGCCGTTCCCGGCCGCGGCGGGTGTATTCGGCATGCCGACGACCGTCAACAACGTTGAGACCCTGGCCGCGGTGCCGCACATCATCCTCCGCGGGGCCGACTGGTACAAGGGACTATGTCGGTCCAACCCCAGGAGCACGGGCACCAAGCTGCTGAGTGTTTGCGGGCATGTTCGACGACCTGGGAACTACGAGGTCGAGATGGGATTCCCGCTCAAGGATCTGCTCTATGATCTGTGCGGCGGCATGCGCGCTGGGCACGAACTCAAGGCGGTGATCCCGGGAGGGTCGTCCGTCCCGATGCTCTCCCGTGACGAAGCGGAGGCGTGCCTCCTGGATTACGAGGGGGTTGTCGAACAGGGGTCGATGTTGGGTTCGGGAGGCGTCATCGTCTTCGACGACTCAGTCGACATTGTGTATCAGGTGATGCGCCTGGCGCGGTTCTATGCTCACGAATCGTGCGCCCAATGCACGCAGTGTCGTGAAGGTACCGCGTGGACCGTGCGGATTCTGCAGCGGATTCTCGCGGGGGAAGGGGAAACGCGCGATCTGGATCTCCTCCTCGACGTGGCCGACAACATGACGGGGAAGACGATTTGCGTGCTGAGCGACTCGTGCGCGGCGCCCGTGGTGAGCGGGATCAAGAAGTTTCGATCTGAGTTCGAGGCTTATCTTCACGGCGCGCGACGCCCGGCTGTGGCGGTTGGGTGATGTCGCCAGAGCTCGTCACACTCACGATCGAGGGCGTCCAGGTCAGCGTCCCCAAGGGCACGACGATCCTCGAGGCAGCGAAGCAAGCGGGCGTGTTAATTCCGCACTACTGCTATCACCCGGGACTGCCGGTCGCCGGCGTGTGTCGCATGTGCTTGGTGGAGGTCGAGGGCGCGCCGAAACTGCAGATCGGGTGCTCGGCGACGGTTGTCGCCGGACAGGTGGTGCACGTCCAGTCCGACGAGGCGCGCAAAGCTCGCCAAGGTGTGTTGGAGTTCCTGCTGATCAACCATCCGCTGGACTGTCCGATCTGCGATCAGGCGGGAGAGTGCGAGCTCCAGGACTATGTCTTCCAGGAAGGCCGCGCGCGCACGAGGTACACACCGACCTTCGCCAAGCGCTTCAATCCGGTCGAGGATTTCGGTCCCGATATCCTCTACGTCGCGAACCGCTGCATCCTGTGCACGCGATGCGTGCGATTCATGGAGCACGTGGCTGACGAACCGGTCCTCAATGTGAGTGAGCGCGGCGATCGCGCGTTCATCGGCATCCACCCAGGTCGGGAACTCGACCATGCGTGGGCGGGCAACGTGGTGGATCTCTGCCCGGTCGGCTCGCTGCTGTCGAAGGAAACGCTCCACAGTGCGCGCGCCTGGGAGCTCGATAAGTCCGCGGGCATCTGCACGGGGTGCTCGCAGGGCTGCAACGTCCATCTCGACACCCGAAATAACGTCGTCGTGCGGCTGCGGCCACGGGTAAACGCCGCCGTGAACCGATTCTACATGTGCGACCACGGCCGCCACGAATACCGATGGCTGAACCGCGGCGACCGCGTGGAGGCGCCCCTGGTGGGCGGCGTGGCACCCCTCGCGGCCACCGACTGGGATCATGCGCTCGCGCGCGCCGCCGAATTGCTGCGCGGTGTCAGCGGACCGCTCGTGGGCGTGGCGTCGCCGGGTGCTTCCACGGAGGCGCTCTTCTTGCTCAAGCGGTTGCTGGACGCGAAGGGGGGCCGTGGCGTGTTCGCGGTGCGACGGGAGGCCGGCGAACGGTCCCTCGCGGGTGTTCCCAATCTGGCGCTCCGGGAGGAACGGGCACCCAATGCGACCGCCGCCCGGATGCTCGAGTTTGAGGAAGTCGAGAGCGTGGAAGCCGCCCTGCGCGGCGCCGCGGCCGTGGTGGTGCTCGACGACCAGCTTCACGGTGTGGAGGCGATCGGCGCTGGCGCGGTCATATACCTCGGTACGACCCTGCCGGCGGCCGCCCGGGAGGCGAGCATCGTTCTCCCAATCACCAACGTCGCCGAAGAGGACGGCACGTTCGTGAATCGAGATGGGCGAGTGCAGCGCTATCAGCAGGCGAAATCGGGGCCGGGGATGGCCCGTCCGGCGTGGTGGGTACTCGCCGAGTTGCTGCGGGAGATGGGGTTGGGCGAGGGGTTCGCTGGTGCGGCCGAGGTGTTTGCGGCGCTGGCGGACGGCGAGTCGTCCTTCGACGGTCTAAGCTATCCGAGCCTCGGGTTCGTGGGCCGCGCCGTGTCGGGCGAGGTGGAGATGGCCCGATGACGCCGGAGCTCAAGGGATTTCTGCTCGTCGCGGGCATCAAAATCACCGCCGTGTTCACGGCGCTCATGATCGGCGTGATGTTCACGACCTGGCTCGAGCGGCGGGTGAGTGCGTGGTTCCAGTACCGCCTCGGCCCGAATCGAGTGGGACCGCAGGGCCTGCTTCAGCCGGTGGCCGACGGAGTGAAGAACTTCGCCAAGGAGGAGACCCTGCCGGACTCGGTCGACCGGCCGCTGTTCCTGCTGGCTCCCGCCATGACGTTCGTGCCCGCCATGTTGCTGTTCTGCGTGATCCCGTTCGGTGCGCCGCTCCCCGTCGCGTTCGACTTCAGCGTGCCGCTTCTCGGACGCTTCGTCTTCGATGGTGTCACCCCCTTGATGATCGCCAATCTGCCGGTGGGGTTCCTCTTCATCCTGGCGATATCGAGTCTCGGTGTGTACGGCATCGTGTTGGCCGGGTGGTCGTCGAACAACAAGTACTCCCTCTTGGGCGGAATGCGCGCCAGTGCGCAGATGGTGAGCTACGAGATCGCGCTCGGCATGAGTCTCATCACGGTCATGGTCGTGGCCGGAAACGTCACGCTCATGGAGATCGTTACCGTGCAGCAGGAGGCGCTGTGGCTGGTGTTCCCGCTGACCTTCGGCTTCGTGCTGTTTGCGATCTCGGCGCTCGCCGAAACCAACCGGCTGCCCTTCGACCTCCCGGAAACCGAGTCCGAGCTGGTGGCGGGTTATCACACCGAGTACAGCGCCATGCGGTTCTCGATGTTCTTTATTGGGGAATATGGCGCCATCATCACGATGTCGGCGCTGATGGCCACGTTCTTCTTCGGGGGGTGGGACATCCCGTTCACGACGTGGGATGACGTGCGCCTCGAGGGTGGGGTGGTGGTTGCCGGGACGCCCTCTGCGCTCAAGTCGGTGCTGACCCACGGTGTCTTCTTGCTCAAGACGTTCTTCTTCGTGTTCTGGTACGTCTGGGTGCGATGGACCTTGCCACGGTTCCGGTTCGACCAGCTCATGGCGTTAGGGTGGAAGATTCTCTTGCCGATGGCGCTGGCCTACATCCTGGTCATCGCGGCCACCGTGTGGGCGGTGATCGGCGAGAGCCCGGCGATCTCGCCCCAGCAGGGATGGGTCATGTTCGGGGTCAACGTGGTCGTGCTCGTGCTGGTGTTCGGTGTACTGGACCGCGGCAGGTTGGTGCGCGGGCCGGGTGCGAGGCTCCATCGCGTGGGGGGGACCAGTGGCCATTAGCGTCAAAGTGATGAAACGCCCGGAGCGGGAGATGAGCTATCTCCGCGCCGCGTTGAGCGGCATGGCGTTGACGTTCCGCCACCTGTTGCGGCCCAAGGTCACCATGCAGTACCCCGAAGAGCGGTCCACGGACACGTGGGAGATCGCGCCGCGGTGGCGGGGCACGCATCGGATGCTTACCGACGAGCGGGGGCGGGCAAAGTGCGTGGCGTGCGGGCTGTGTCCGCAGATCTGTCCGGCCAACTGCATCAAGCTGGTGCCGGGCGAGGACGAGCAGGGGTTCCGCTATCCGCTCATCTACGAGATTGACGAGTTTCGTTGCGTGTTCTGCGGGTACTGTCAGGAGGTATGTCCCGAGGAGGCGATTCACGTGGGCGTCCATTACGAGAACGCCGAGTACGATCGAGGGCGCTTCGTGTACGATCTCGAGCGCTTGTGTGCCCAGACGCACCCGGTGTCGTCGCTGTGGGATCCTTCGGATCCGCGGGGTGAGTGACGCATGATGGCCTTCGTGTTCTGGCAGTTCGCGGCGCTCGCGATCGTCGCCGCGTTGCTCTGCATCACCAGGAAGAACCCGGTCGCGAGCGCCCTGTGGCTGGTCGTGACGCTCTTTGCGATTGCCGGGCTGTTCGTGCTCCTGGACGCCCACTTTCTGGCGGCCCTGCAGGTCTTGGTGTACGCGGGTGCGATCATGGTGCTCTTCCTCTTCGTCATCATGCTGTTGAACCTCGGGCGCGAGCGTGCGACGGACATCATCGGGTGGGGCGGGCGCGTGGCGACGCTGGCGGTGGCGGGCTTGCTGGTGACGCAGCTCTGGATGGTGCGTGGCGCGGCCCCGCCACCTGAGTTGACGCTGCCGACCGGCGCGTTAGCGGACGCGACGCGGACGCTGGGAGCCGTGGCGATGATCAGCGAACCGCTGTTCCGCGACTACCTATTGCCGTTCGAATTGACCTCGCTGCTGCTGCTGGCGGCGATCGTCGGCGCCGTCGTCCTGGCCAAGCGGAAGGTATAGCCGTGCTGACCGAATCGTTGGTCGTGTCGGCGATCCTGTTCGGGATCGGAGTCTTCGGTGTGCTGGTGCGCCGGAACGCGATCGTGATCTTCATGTGCATCGAAGTGATGTTGAACGCGGTCAACCTCTCGTTCGTGGCGCTGGCCCAGCAACTCGGCCGCGATGGGCAGGTCGTGGTCTTCTTCGTGATGGCGGTCGCGGCCGCGGAGGCCGCGGTGGGGCTGGCGATCATGATCGCGATCTATCGACACAGGGCGTCGGTCAACGTGAATCAGATCAACTTGCTGAAGGGATGACCGTCGTGGCGGTGGAATCGATCTGGCTCGTCGTGCTCGTTCCGTTCCTCGGGTTTCTCGCGAATGGGGCGCTGAGCTTCACTCGGCCGACTGCCACCCGGCTGATCGGCGGCGTGGGTGTCGGTGCAACGGCGCTGTCGTTCCTGCTGACGCTGGGGGTGGTTGCCGCGTTCGACCCCGCCGGTCATGAACCGGTAGTCGTGACGCTGTGGACGTGGATGGGGGTGGGGCGCCTCTCGGTGGATCTGGCGTTCCAGGTAGATCAGCTGGCGATCGTGATGCTCCTGGTGGTCACGGGCGTGGGGACTCTGATCCACATCTTCAGCGTCGGGTACATGCGCGAGGATCCCGGGTATGCGCGGTACTTCGCGTACCTCAACCTCTTCGTCGGCTTCATGCTGATTCTCGTGCTGGGTGCGAGTTTCCCGGTGATGTTTGTGGGGTGGGAGGGGGTAGGACTCTGCAGCTACCTACTCATCGGGTTCTGGTTCTCGGACAAGGCCAACGCGGACGCCGGTAAGAAGGCGTTCCTCATGAACCGGATCGGCGACTTCGGGTTCCTGGTCGCCATGTTCCTCATTTATCAGGCGACCGGCTCGCTCAGCTTTGTCCGCGTGTTCGAGGCGGCGCCGCAGGCCTTCGTCGCGGGCGGCAGGCTGATCACACTCGTCACGCTGGCGTTGTTCTTGGGGTGTACCGGAAAGTCCGCGCAGATCCCGCTGTACACGTGGCTGCCGGACGCGATGGCGGGCCCCACCCCCGTGTCGGCGTTGATTCACGCGGCGACCATGGTGACGGCGGGCGTCTATCTCGTCGCGCGCACCAACGTCCTGTTCGCCATGGCGCCGGTGTCCTCGTTCGTCGTGGCGGGCATCGGGGCGGCCACCGCGCTGTTTGCCGCGACCATCGCGCTCAAACAGTGGGACATCAAGAAGGTGCTGGCATACTCCACCGTGTCGCAGCTTGGATACATGTTTCTTGGTGTCGGCGTGGGCGCGTATGCCGCGGGCGTCTTCCATCTCGTGACGCATGCCTTCTTCAAGGCGCTGCTGTTTCTCGGCGCGGGCAGCGTCATCCACGCGCTGCACCACGCCTATCACCACACCGATGCGGCTGCCGATCCCCAGGACCTGCGCAACATGGGCGGCCTGCGACGCGCCATGCCGTGGACCGCGGCGGTCATGTGGATCGCAACCCTCGCGATCGCGGGGATCCCCGGGTTCTCCGGGTTTTTCTCGAAGGACGAGATTCTCGCCTCCACGTTCGCTCGTGGTCACGAGGCGGGTGCATTCTACGTCCTCTGGGGCGCCGGGGCGCTGGCCGCGCTTCTGACGGCGTTCTACATGACCCGCATGATGCTGTACGCCTTCCACGGACCCAACCGCACGGGCGAGGCGGAAGGCGCGCGCGTGCACGAAGCGCCATGGGTGATGACGGGTCCGCTCGTCGTGTTGGCACTGGGCAGCCTGACCGCGGGTGCGCTCAATCTGCCGGCGATCCTGCCGGGTGCGGGATGGCTACACCACTGGCTCGAGCCGGTGACCGAGCTCGGCGCCCAATATGTGCCCGAGGCCCATCTCGCGGCGGCGACGGAATGGACGCTGTTGGCGTTCGCCACGCTGATCGCCCTCGCGGGAATCGTCGGCGCGGTGGTGTTCCTCAAGCCCGCGCGACTGGTGCGGGCCGCGGACGCCGTGCCGGAGGTGGGCCTCCAGCGGCTCCTGTTGCGCAAGTGGTACGTCGACGAGCTCTACGACGCGACCGTGGTGCGACCGCTCGTCTGGCTGTCCGATCGGGTATTCTGGCGGTTCGTCGATCAGGGCGTCATCGACGGAGCCGGCGTGAACGGATCCGCGTCGATCGCGAGGGCGGTTGGGTGGATTGGTGCACGGTTCCAAACGGGGCAGCTCGGCACGTACGTCTTCGTGTTCGTGATCGGCGCATGGTTGATCCTGCGGGCGGTGGTGAGGTAGCGTGTGAACTACGGACACTGGGTACTGGACCTGCTGCTGGGCTTCCCACTCGTGGTGGGGCTGCTGATTCTCGTCCGTCCGGTCCGCGAGGCGCGGTGGATCGCGCTCGGCGGAACCATCGTCGAGTTCTTGATCTCTGTACCGCTCTGGTGGGAGTTCGACGCGAGTTCGGCCGCGATGCAGTTCGAGCAGGTGCACGCCTGGATCCCGGCGTGGGGAATCGCGTATCGGGTCGGCATCGATGGGATCTCGTTGTTCATGGTGTTGCTCACCACCTTGACCATGCCGTTGGCCACGCTGGGCAGCTTCAACTACATCAAGGAACGGGAGCGCGCCTACTACGCACTCTTGCTCGTACTCACGACGGGCATGCTTGGTGTGTTCGTGGCGCTCGACATGTTCTTGTTCTATGTGTTCTGGGAGATCATGCTGATCCCGATGTATTTCATCATCGGGGTGTGGGGTGGAGAACGACGGCTCTACGCGGCGATCAAGTTCTTCGTGTACACGTTCGTCGGATCGCTGCTGATGCTGGTCGCGATCCTGACCATCTATGCGAAGGTGAGCGCCGCAACGGGCGTGTCGTCCTTTGCCTACGAGCACTTCCTCGCCAACGTCGGCGTCGTCGAGGCGTGGGCGTTCTGGCTGTTCGGGGCGTTCTTCCTGGCGTTCGCCATCAAGGTGCCGATGTTCCCGTTCCACACCTGGCTGCCGGACGCGCACGTCGAAGCTCCGACGGCGGGGTCGGTGATCCTCGCCGGGATCCTGCTCAAGATGGGGACCTACGGGTTCCTGCGCTTCGCCGTGCCGTTCTTTCCGCAGGTGGCGTTCGATCCGACCGTCGTCACGATCGTGGTCGGTCTCGCGCTGGTGGGGATTATCTACGGTGCGCTCGTGGCGATGGTGCAGCCCGACTTCAAGAAGCTCATCGCGTACTCCTCGATCAGTCACTTGGGATTCGTGATGCTGGGCATCTGGGCGCTGACGGCGCAGAGCGTGTCTGGGGCTCTCATCATCATGATCAACCATGGAATCTCGACGGGCGCCCTGTTCTTCCTGGCGGGTATGTTGTACGAGAGGCGTCACTCGCGGGCTATCGCGGATTTCGGGGGCATTGCGCGCGTGGTCCCGGCGCTGGCCGCGGTGCTGACCCTGGTCTCGCTCTCCTCCATCGGCCTGCCCGGCACGAACGGATTCGTCGGTGAGTTTCTCGTGTTGCTCGGTTCGTTCGGACGCTACCCCTGGGCCACGGCCGCCGCCGCCTCGGGGGTGATCTTCGCTGCGGCGTACTTGTTGTGGGCCTTGCAGCGGATCATCTACAACCCGCTGAGTTCCGAGGCCAACGCCAAGCTGCCGGACCTGTCGGGCCGCGAGCTGGCCGTTCTGGCACCGCTCGTCGCCGTGATCCTCTGGATGGGGTTGTACCCGGGACCCGTGCTGAAGCGCATCGAGTCTTCCGCCGCCGCGCTCGTGGAGCAAGTGGAAAGCTACGCGCCCGCGCCGGGGATGCCGGCACGGACGGCGGAGGCACCCGACCATGCCGATTGATCTGGCGCAGCCGGGCGGCCTGACGTTCGCGGCATTGCCGGAGTTGGTGCTGGCGGGCTGGGCCATGGTGCTGATGCTGGTGACGGCATGGCGGCACCAAACGGCCGGGGACGTCCGCTTCGCCGGGTACGTCGCCCTGCTCGGTTTGGTGAGCGCGCTCGGCGTCGAAGCATGGTTCTGGACCTCCGGAGTGCACGCGAACGGGCTAGCGCACATGATCGCGCTCGATCCGTTTCGGTACGCCACGGCTTGCGTGTTTCTGATCGGCGGGATTCTCACGGTACTGCTTTCCCTGGGCTATCTCGAACGTGAAGGCATCGGCGTGCCTGAGTACTACCTCCTCGTGCTCCTGGCGGTGCTCGGGATGATGTTCATGAGCGCCGGCACCGATCTGATCGTCGTGTTCCTGGGTTTGGAGTTGATGTCGATTGCGGTCTATGTGCTGGCCGGCATCAATCGCCGCAGCGTCTTCGCGGCCGAGGCCGCGCTGAAATACTTCCTGCTCGGTGCGTTCGCGTCCGCGTTCTTCCTGTATGGGATCGCGCTGATCTACGGAGCGACGGGAAGCACCAATATCCAGCGTGTCTATCTCGAAATCGCGACGCTCGGACTCGAGCACAGCACGCTGCTGCTGCTGGGCACGGGTCTATTGCTGATCGGGTTCGGATTCAAGGTGGCGGCGGTGCCGTTCCACATGTGGGCGCCGGACGTGTACGACGGATCGCCGACGCCGGTGACCGCCTTCATGGCAGCCGCCGTGAAGGCGGCGGGTTTCGCGGCGCTCGTGCGATTGCTCATCATGGGGTTGGGACCGCTCGAGGTGACGTGGTCGGCGCTGCTGGCCGTCCTCGCCGGCATCACCATGGTCGTCGGGAACCTGATCGCCCTGTCGCAGCGCCAGCTGAAACGCATGCTGGCATACTCGTCGGTGGGGCACGCCGGCTACGTCCTCGTCGCGCTGGTGAGCGGCACCGAGCTTGGTGTTGCAGCCTATTTGTTCTATATCCTCGTGTACACTCTGATGACGGTGGGTGCCTTCGCCGTGTTGGCGGCGGTCGGTCGTGACGGCGAACGGGACGTGCTCGTTGACGACATGAGCGGATTGAGTCGCGAGCGACCCTGGTTGGCGGCTGCGATGACCGTGTTCATGCTCTCGCTGCTCGGGTTCCCCGGCACCGGCGGGTTCATCGGGAAGTGGTACATCCTCTCGGCTGCGGTCGACGGGAACAATCTCGGACTGGCGGTGATCCTCGTCGGGGCGAGTGTCGTGTCGGCTGGATACTACCTGCCGGTGATCATGGCGATGTACATGAAGCCCCTCATCGCCGAGGGGGCGCACGACCACGCCGGGGTCCGGGGCCCGGTTCGGATGGTCGTGGCCGTCACGGCCATCCTCCTCCTGGTATTGGGCGTCTGGCCCAATCGTGTGATGGATGCGGCAGCGAGCGGGGCGAATCAAATGCGCCCCACCGTGATCATCGCCGAGTTGACCGACTGAGTTCCGTGCACGTTCCCTCCGTCATCTTTCGCGAGTACGACATCCGTGGTGTCGTCGATCGCGAGCTGACGCCGGACGTCGCCCACGGTATCGGCCGCGCCGTGGCAACTCGCACCGCCCGCGCAATGGATCGTGCGCCGCGGCTGGTCGTTGGACGCGACAACCGACCGTCGGGCGAGCGGCTCGCGCGCGCGGTGCGCGACGGCATTGCCCTCACGGGCGCCACGGCGATCGACATCGGAACGGTGCCGACGCCCGCCCTGTATCTCGCGCTGCACGAACTGGACGTCGACGGCGGCATCCAGGTGACCGGCTCCCACAATCCCCCGGAGTTCAACGGGTTCAAGATGGTCGCCTTGGGGGAGACGCTGCACGGACCGGCTATTCAGGAGCTGCGGGCCATGATCGAGCGGGACGATACGGTCCAGGGCAACGGCTCGTTGGCGGTCAACGACTCGATGCTCGACAGGTATGTGGACGCGATCACGCAGCGAAACGGTCCGTTGGCCCGCCCGATCAAGGTCGTCGTTGACTGCGGGAACGGTGTGACCAGCCTGGTGGCGGAGCGCACGCTGAGGGGGATCGGTGCCGAGGTGGTCCCGCTGTTCTGCGAATCGGACGGGACGTTCCCCAACCACCACCCCGACCCAACCGTCCTCAAGAACCTGCGGGATCTCCAGGAGCGGGTCCGGGGGGTCGACGCGGAGCTCGGGATAGCATTCGATGGCGACGGCGACCGCATCGGCGCCGTGGATGAGAACGGCACGGTCGTCTACGGGGATCAGCTGCTGGTACTCCTGGGACGGCACTTAGCGGAGCACGCCGGCCCGGGACATCCGGTGATCTTCGATGTGAAATGCTCCATGGTGCTGGAGGAGGGCCTGCGCCGCGTGGGCCTGCGCCCGGAGATGTGGAAGACCGGGCACTCCTTGATCAAGGCCCGGATGAAGGAACTGCACGCGCCGCTCGCTGGTGAGATGAGCGGGCACATGTTCTTCGGCGGCGACTACTACGGCTTTGACGACGCCCTGTTTGCCGCGGCACGGCTCCTGACGTTCCTCGGGGGCCGTCCGGGACCGTTGTCGGTGCTGTTGGCGGACCTGCCGCAGACGTATACCACGCCGGAGCTTCGGGTGGACTGTTCCGAAGCCGAGAAGTTCACGATCGTGGCGCGGGCTGCCGAGCACTTTGGCCGCAAGTACGCGACCGTCACGATTGACGGCGTGCGGATCGTCTTCGCCAACGGGTGGGGACTGCTGCGGGCGTCGAACACGCAACCGGCGCTCGTGCTCCGATTCGAAGCGACGAGCGAGGCCGACCTCGCCCGGTACCGCGGCGAAGTCGAGGACTGGCTCAGAGCACAGGGGGTCTCGCCAGGGGGCGCATGAGCCTCCGTCGGTCGCTCCAGTTCGGCGTCCTCGGCGTCATTCTCGCGCTCATCGTCGGACGCTGGTTGGCGGTTGGGTACGCGGACGCGTCCTGGGCCGCGTCGGTCGGGGCCAGCGCCACCCACCAGTGGATCTGGACCCTCCGGTCGAAACTGGCCGTGTTCGCGTTCGCGACAGCCAGTGCGTGGTGCGTCGGGAATCTCTACCTCGTGTATCGGTCGATCGGCGCCGTCCACGTGCCGCGGCAGGTCGGAAACATCGAGATTCTCGAAGCGGTCCCGCGCGCCTACTTGCTCGCGGGGGCCGTGGGGCTCGGGCTCGTGCTAGCGATCGTGATCGCACACGATGCCGACAGCTGGTGGGCCGCCAGGGCGCTCAGCGGATCGCCGGTGACGTTGAACCTGCGCGACCCGCTCCTCGGTCACGACGCTTCCTACTATCTGTTCCGCCTGCCATGGCAACGCACCCTGCACACCTTCGCGACGATGCTCACGGTGGTGATGGTGCTCGTCGTGACGCTACTGTACGTGGCGGTCGGCGCGGTGCGACGCACGAGGAATCGCGTGCGTGTGGTCGGGCTGGCGCGGACGCACCTCGCGGGATTGCTGGCGCTGCTCGCGGCGGTGCTGCTGTGGGGCTATCGCCTGGAGCCGGCGGAGTACGTCGCGGGCGTGCACGGCGTACCGTTCGACGTCGTGTTGACACGCGTCCGCGTGCCGGTGGCGCGACTGCTGAGCGCGCTGGCGGTCGTTGCCGGCCTCTCGTCGCTCCTCTGGATCTGGATTGAACGTGTCGCGCTGACCATCGCGACATGGTCGGTGCTCGTTGGGGCGTCCATCGTCGGACATTACATTGCGCCGGCATTCGCCGCGGCGGTCCGCACGCCCGACGAACTGGCATTCGGCGACGCCGACCGCACGAGGGAGGTGTTCGAAGCGGTGGCCTACGGTGTGCCCCCCAACAGGCTGCCGTTTTCGCCCGCGGACCCAGCCGAGATTGCCAAGGGGCTGGCCGACGGGCCGGTGTGGGACGGGTTTGCGATTACGGTCGCCCTGGGGCGCACGGTGCCGCTCGATTCGTTCGAGCGGATTGGTGATGCGCGTCTCGCGGGCTTTCGTGACCCTGCGGGTCGGTTGCGACCCGTGTACCTCGTGCCTCGCGAGTTCGACCTGGACGCGGCGCAGCGCGACCGCGCGCTCAGTTGGGAAGCCGTACACCGCGGCGCCTTTGCTGCCTGGTCGGGTGTGCTGGCCGTGGCGGGGGATCAGGCTGGCGAGTCGGGAATGCCCCTGTACGTTCCGGACGTCACTCGGCCCGACGCACTCGTACCGGCGGCGACCCCAACCGCATTGCGTGACCCGCGCGTCTGGTTCGCACCAGGCCTGCGCGACTTCGCCATTGTCGGCGAGGAACCGGCCGGCGGTATTCCAGTCGGAGGAATTCTGGGTCGCCTTGCGTTCGCGTGGGTGTTGCAGAGCGCCAAGGTGCTGTCGCCGGCGGACGTGCCCTCGGGAGCGTGGCTCCTGTGGGAGCGGGACGCCACGCGGCGCTTGGAACGCTTCGCCCCGTTCGCCCGGTTTGGATTAGCGTATCCGACGGTGGTCGATGGTCGGCTGTACTGGGTCGCGTCCGGGTACGTGGCTGCGAGGGGGTTTCCGGGCACCAGACAAGTGGAATGGCGTGGCGATCGCATGCGGTACCTCCGCGCCGGCCTCGTCGGTGTGATCGAGGCCGCGACCGGCGCGACCAACGTGTACGTGCTGCGGGGGTCGGATCCGCTGACGCATGCTTGGGCGCTCTTGGTTCCGGAGATCCTCGAGCCGGCAGACGGCATGCCCACACCACTGCGCGATCAACTGCGATATCCCGCTGAACTGCTCACGGTCCAGCGTGGCCTGCTTACCAGGGAGCGCCCCGGATCGCAACCCAACGCGGCCGACCCCACGACCCTCAGGGAAATCGGACGCGCCGATGCGCCGATGTGGTGGGTTGGGCCCCTGCCCACGGATACGGTCCCGCGTCTCCGGCGGCTCTCGGTCGTGGACGCGGGTGCGGACGGCATCGCGGTCCTATTCTTGGATGGAACCGTCCGCGACGGTGGGCCGGTCCTGGACGTCATCGATCTCGGCATGTGGTCGGGAACACCCGGGCCCACCGAGGCAGCTCGGCGACTAACGGCTGCGGACCCCGATGACATCCAGATCTCCGGTCTCGTGCGATCGGTGCTCACCGACGCTGGCGTCGTGTATTTTCGCAGCCTCTACGAGGCAGCCGCCGATGACGCCGCTCCCGCGCTCGTGGGCGTGAAGGCCTCCTGGAACGGCGTGGAGGCATCCGGGGCGACTCTCCGCGAGGTGGCTGAGCGTTTGGAGCGGTCGCAGCCTGAGGGTGGACGCTCGGCGCGGTGGGACGAAGTGCGGCGCTGGTTCGGACGGCTCGACGCGGCGCGGCGCGCGGGGGACTGGGGGGCGTTCGGCGAGGCCTACGACGCGTTGCGCCAGTTGGTCAACCTACCGGCCGATTCGTTGCCGTGAGACGGTTGCTGCTCTATCGAGGCGCCAGTAGGTTGCACCTCCTGTGACGACATCTCCGGGCACCATCGTGGTCGCGGTGGGTGGCAACGCCCTGGCCCCGCCGGGACGGCGGGCGACCATTCACGAGCAGTTCGCGCACACGCGCGCGTCGCTGCACGCCGTGGTCTTGCTGGCAGAACGGGGCTGGAACATCACCATCGTGCATGGGAACGGACCGCAGGTCGGTGACGAGCTGGAGCGGGCGGAGTTGGCGGCGACACGGGTCGAGCCCCTTCCGCTCGGCGTGCTCGTGGCGGCGACGGCGGGCTGGATCGGCTACATGGTACAGCAGTCGCTGCAGAATGCGCTTGACCTGGCTGGCGTCGATCGCGAGGTGCTCACAGTGATCACGCAGTCCGTGGTGCAGCGGGATGATCCGGCGCTGCGGCAGTCAACCAAGCCGATCGGGCACGAACTGAGTCTTGACGCACGCCGACGATTGGAGGCGGAAGGGCGGGTGGTGGGGCAGGACGGGGCGGGGCGGTGGCGTCGGCTGGCGCCGAGCCCGGTGCCGGTGGACGTGGTGGAAGCAGACGCTGTGCGGCGCCTGGTGGCCGAAGGGAAGATCGTGGTTGCGGCGGGCGGCGGTGGTCCGCCGGTGTATCGGGATGAGCGGCAGGGTTGGGAAGGTGTGGACGCGGTGGTCGACAAGGATCGCGTCGCCGCCGTGCTTGGCGCTCGTCTCGGGGCGGACACGCTGTTGATTCTTACCGATGTGGACGCGGTGTATCGTGACTGGGGTCAGCTCACGGCGCGGCCGCTGCGGCGCATGTCGGTGCGGGAGGCACGTGCGGTGGTGCAGGACGGTGGACTCGGGACGGGCAGCATGCGTCCCAAGGTCGAGGCGGCGATAGAATTCGTCACACAGGGCGGACGACGCGCGACAATTGCGCACCTGGAGCACGGGCTCGACGCGCTGGAGGGACGGACGGGGACAACCATCGTGGAAGGGGAAGGCTCGTGAACCTACATGAATACCAGGCTCGGGCGCTGCTGAAGGCGGCCGGGATACCGGTGCCGGATGGCGATGTGGCGACCACGCCGAATGATGCGGAGGCGATCGCGGCGCGGCTCGGTGGCAGGGTGGCGGTAAAGGCTCAGGTCCATGCTGGCGGGCGCGGCAAGGCCGGTGGGGTGAAGCTGGCGGAGTCCCCGGGGGAAGCGCGCGCACACGCCGAAGCAATTCTCGGTATGCAAATCAAGGGACTGACGGTGCAGAAGGTGCTCGTCGTGCCCGCGGCAGCGATCGAGACGGAGAGCTATGTGGGAGTGATCGTCGACCGCGTATCGCAGTGTCCGCTGGTGATGGTCAGCCCTGCCGGCGGTGTGGACATTGAGGAGGTGGCGGCTAAGACGCCCGAGAAGATCTTCCGACGCGTGGTGGATCCGCGCTACGGCCTCTTGCCCTACGAAGCAATGGCGCTTGGCTTCCGACTCTACGACGACGTGCGCTTGGTACGGCAGGCCGCGGGCATCATGCGTCAGCTGTACGTCGCGTTTCTGCAGGCGGGCGCGTCGCTTGCGGAGATCAATCCCCTGGTGACGACGCCCGAAGGCGAGGTCGTCGCGCTGGATGCGAAGATCGGCGTTGATGACAACGAGCTGGCACGGCGGCCGGCGATCGCCAACCTGCGGGATCTCTCCGCCGAGGATCCGCACGAGGTGGAGGCGCGGGAGGCGGGCCTGTCGTACATCAAGCTGGATGGCAACGTGGGGTGTTGCGTGAACGGGGCCGGTCTGGCGATGGCGACCATGGACCTCGTCAAGTACTACGGCGGTGATCCGGCGAACTTTCTTGACATTGGCGGAAGCAGCAATCCGCAGAAGGTGGTGACGGCGCTGCGCATCATCACCAGCGACCCCAGTGTGAAGAGCATCCTGTTCAACATCTTCGGTGGCATCACGCGGTGCGACGACGTGGCCAACGGCATCGTGGAGGCGACACGTCAGGTCGATCTCGATCGCCCAATGGTCATTCGCCTGACCGGCACCAACGAAGAGGCGGCGGTGCGCATCCTGGAGGATGCCGGGTTCAGCGCATTGACCGACATGGATGAGGCGGTGGAGCGAGCGGTGGCGCTCGCTGGGGAGGCGGCATGAGCATCTTCATCGATCGAGATACGCGATTGGTGGTGCAGGGCATCACCGGTCGGGACGGCGCGTTTCATACGAAGCAGATGCTGGAGTACGGCACTAGTGTCGTGGCTGGTGTCACCCCCGGCAAAGGCGGCCAGCGGTTCGATCAGCGGGTGCCGGTCTTCAACACGGTCGCGGACGCCGTCGAGGAGACGGGGGCGAATACGTCGGTGATCTACGTGCCCGCGCAGTTCGCGGCCGATGCGGTGTACGAGGCCGCCGATGCCGGAGTAGACCTGATCGTGTGCATCACCGAAGGGGTACCGGTGCTCGACATGACCCGAGTCATGCCGTTCTTGCGCGAGGCCAACGTGCGACTCATCGGTCCGAACTGCCCCGGCGTGATCTCACCAGGTCGGGCCAAGGTCGGCATCATTCCCGGTCGTATCTGTCGCGAGGGGAGTATTGGCGTCGTCTCGCGTTCGGGGACGCTGACGTACGAAATCATCCACCAGTTGAGCCGACATGAGTATGGGCAGTCCACGTGTGTCGGCATCGGCGGGGACCCCATCATCGGCACCAACTTCACCGACTGCCTTGCCGCGTTCGAGGCCGACGAGATGACGAGCGCGATCGTCATGATCGGCGAGATCGGGGGAACAGACGAGCAGGAGGCTGCGAAGTTCGTGCGTGAGCACGTGAGCAAACCGGTTGTGGGCTTCATCGCCGGGCAGACGGCGCCGCCCGGGCGTCGCATGGGTCACGCCGGCGCGATCATCTCGGGCTCGTCGGGAACCGCTGCGGAGAAGATCGCGGCCTTCGAGGCGGCCGGCATCAGCGTCATGCGGCGGCCCGCCGATGTCGTGCCGTTGCTACAGGAGCGCACGTAGCGCTCATGAAGCTCGTCGAGCTGCTCGACCGCCAGCGGATCCTGGTTCCGCTCGAGGCTGCGAACCTCGAGGAGGCGGTCGGGGCCCTTGCCCGGACTATCGGCACGGCGAGCGGGCATACGCGCCCACTCGAAGTGGATGCACGCGAACGCGTGGCGACGACAGTGGTGACGGTGGGGTCTGCGTTCCTCGTGCACCTCCGCAGCGCGGACGTCTCGGTACTACAGGCGGCCCTGGGTGTGGCGCCCACACCACTCCCGCGCACGGAGGGTGGGCAACAGACTGGGCGGATCGTCGTACTCCTCGTCGCGCCTCCCCGCGAATCTTCGTTGCGGCTGCGCGCCGCCGGAGCGTTCGGGATCGTCCTGACCAGAGACGAGATGGTGCGCGCGCTGCTGGCGGCGAGGGACGCGGACGACGTCATCACGTCGGCGCTCTGGGCGGGGATCGAGTTGCCGGGCTACCTCACGGTGCGCGATGTGATGGCGCCCCAGCACCTGGCGTTACGGCCCGATTCGACCCTAGGGGAAGCCGCGCAGCTCATGGTTACACACGACATCCCCGCGCTGCCGGTCGTGTCCGAAACAAACGAGGTGCTCGGGGTCGTGACCCATCGAGACCTCCTGCGCCACTTACTCCCGCTGTACGTGAAGCGATTGAACAGTCCGGATTTCCGCAAACACCCCGCGCGGGGGCGGGGCACGGATCCGCACGAAGTTCCGGTGCGGGACGTCATGGATCGCACCGTGCTTTGCGTGTCCGATGATCAGACGCTGGGGGAGATTGCCACCATGATGCTGAATCGCAACGTCGACCGTTTTCCGGTCGTGCGGGACGGCGCATTGGTAGGGTTTCTCACTCGCGGCGACATCGTGCGGCGCTTGTTGGGCCCCTAATCACCGAGATTGCTCATTCAACCAGAAGGCGAAGACACGTGCGAACAACGACTCTTGCGATCATCAAGCCCGACGCCGTGGCGGCGGGCAAGGCCGGAAGAGTGCTGGCACATCTGGAGGCGGCCGCATTCCAAGTGCGGGCCGCTAGGATGGTGCGTCTCTCCGTGGCCGAGGCCGAAGCGTTTTATGGCGTGCACCGCGACCGCCCCTTCTTCCGGTCGCTCGTCACGTTCATGACGTCGGGTCCGTGCATCCCAATGGTGCTCGAGCGTGACGATGCGGTGCCGCACCTGCGCATCGTGATCGGGGCGACGGACCCCGCCGAGGCCGAGCCAGGCACCGTCCGCCGCCTGTTCGCGGAGTCCAAGGAGCGTAATGCAATCCACGCGTCAGACTCGGCGGAAACCGCCGCGCGCGAGGTCACGTTCTTCTTCCCCGACGGCGAGTTGGCCAGGCTGTGGGGAACCGGGTCTGATTGACCCAAGTCGCAGTCGCGGCTACTGTTAACGGCTATGCTATTTGTGGATCTCGGCGAGGTCCGGCGGGGACCGGTTGCCGTCGGCGTTCAGGTCGAGCCCCCGGATCAGGTGTTCGCCGACATCGAGTACGCGATTAGCGCGCCGGTCGTGCTGCGCGGACGCCTCTCAGAGAGCGGGCGCGACGAGTACTATTTCACGGGTCGCCTCACTACTCAGGTGATCGTGCCCTGCCGGCGCTGTCTGAGGGAGGTGCCAACCGGCATCGATGCCGAGCTGGGGGCGCTGTTCACTGAGGAGGACTCCGACGACCCAGCAGCGTATCCGCTGGTGAAGGAGGATGGAGCGCTGGATCTGCGAGCCATGGTTCGCGAGACCCTGCTCCTGCACATGCCGGAGTACGCGCTGTGCCGCGACGACTGCAAAGGGCTGTGTGCGCGGTGTGGTGCCGACTGGAACGAGGGCCCATGTGAGTGCCGGTCGGAGCCTGACCTTCGATGGGCCGCGCTCCAGGCGCTGACGGCTCGCACGGACGAGTCAGAGGAGAGTTGAAGGATGGCGGTACCAAAAAGACGGACGTCGAAGACGCGAAAACGCAAGCGCCGCACGCACGACAAGGCGCCGCGCATCGCCCTGCAACCGTGTCCGCGTTGTGGTGACCCGCGGCGACCCCACCGAGTGTGTCCGAGCTGCGGATTCTACGGAGGTGTACAACGCGTCGCGATCGAGGACGAGTAGACTCACGGCGAACAGCCGTGTGAAGCGAACGCCCTAAGTTACTGCGGTAGAATACGTTAAGTGTTGCGTTTTGAGGTGGTGCATCACTTGGAGTTGTCGAGTCCCTCCTCCGGCGCGGCGCTACACGGAGCCCGTGGATGAAACGACCTATCGCCCAGATCACCGGGACCGGACGCTACTGCCCCGCGCGTGTACTGACCAATGCGGACCTGGAGAAATTGGTCGAGACCTCCGACCAGTGGATTCAGGAACGCAGTGGGATCCGGGAGCGGCGGATCAGCGAGGCGCATGAAACGATTGCCTTCATGGCAACCGAAGCCGCCGCGGAGGCCCTTGGAGATGCGGGCATCGGGCCGGAGGAGCTCGATGCGATCATTCTGGCGACCGCGTCACCCGATCGCCTGCTGCCGGCGACCTCCTGCGACCTGCAGGCTTCGCTCGGAGCGTTCAATGCGGCGGCGTTCGATATTGACGCGGCGTGCAGCGGGTTCCTGTACGGTTTGACCGTGGGCGAGGGGCTCATGAGCGCGGGCAACGCGCGCACCGTACTGGTGGTGGGCGCGGAGCGGCTGTCGACGATCGTGAACTATCAGGACCGCTCCACCTGCATCTTGTTCGGGGACGGGGTGGGGGTGGCCGTTCTCCAGCCCGCCGACGATGATGGTCGTGGGTTGTTGTCCACGTACGTGAAGTCGGACGGGCGGCTTGCGGACCTCCTGCACCGACCCTCCGGTGGTTCCGTGCGACCCGTGGACGCCTCCGTCTTGGCCGACCAAAGCCACATGATCCAGATGGCCGGCCGTGAAGTATTCAAGCATGCCGTCCGCTCGATGTCCGATGCGTGTGACCACGCACTGGAACGGGCGGGGCTGACGGCCGACCAGATTGACCTCTTGATTCCGCATCAGGCCAACGTCCGCATCATCGACGCGACCGCGAAGCACGCGGGGATTCCGGCCGACAAGGTGTACATCAATGTCGACCGCTATGGAAATACTTCGGCGGCCTCGATCCCGATCGCGCTGGATGAGTGCGTCCGTGACGGGCGGATCAAGCAAGGTGACATCGTCCTGCTCGTCGCCTTCGGCGCCGGGTTTACGTGGGCCAGTTGTGCCGTGCGATGGTAACATGCGTCCTGCTGTGCCCTGGCCAGGGCGCGCAGCGCGTGGGGATGGGGCGGGACGTTGCCGAACACTTTCCAGCTGCCCGGGAGGTGTTCGAGGCGGTCGATGAGGCACTGGGAGTGTCACTCTCTCGGTTGATGTGGGAGGGACCGGAAGAGGAACTCACACTCACGCACAATGCGCAGCCGGCCATCCTCGCGCATTCGCTGGCGGCGTTCGCCGCGGCGCGAGATGTCCTCGCCCCTCGCCTTGGGGTCGGGCATTCGCTCGGAGAGTACTCCGCGTATGCGGCCGCTGACACGCTCGACCTTGCTGACGCAGCGTGGCTCGTGCGCAAGCGGGGCGAGTTCATGCTCGAAGCAGGACGTGCGCGAGCGGGGACGATGGCGGCGGTAATGGGTTTGACGGCCGAACAAGTGGTCGCGTCCTGTGCCGAGGCGTCGACGCCGGATGAGGTGGTCGTGGCAGCCAACATGAACGCGCCGGGCCAGGTGGTGATCTCCGGTGATCCGCCGGCCGTGGAGCGCGCGTCGCGCCTGTTGGCAGAGGGTGGAGCGCAGCGGGTGCTGCAGCTCAAGGTGAGTGGCGCCTTTCATTCGCCGCTGATGCAGCCGGCACAGGCCCGCCTGCGAGCCGCGCTGGCCGACCTGCCCATGCGACAGGCGCGGTTCCCGGTCATTGCCAACGTCACGGCGGAGCCGACAACGGCCGCCGAAGTCGCTCGCGGCTTGCTCGGAGATCAGGTCACGTCCCCCGTGCGCTGGGTAGAATCCATACAGCGTGCCCGACACGAAGTCGCCAGGGACGTGCCCTTCATCGAGGTCGGCCCGGGCAACGTCCTGTCGGGTCTGTTGCGACGGATTGACCGCGCCGCCATGTCCGTGGCGTTGGGTACGGCGGAGCAGCTGACCGCGTTCTTGGAGCAATACGGATGACGACGTTCGACTTCGCATCGAAAGTGGCGGTGGTGACTGGGGGATCGCGGGGCATTGGCCGCGCGATCGCGCAGGCGCTCGCGGAGGGCGGCGCGCGGGTCGCGCTCGTCTCTCGGGACGAGGAACGTGCCCGCGAGGCGGCGCGGCAGCTTCCCGGTGAGGGACACGCGGGGTTCGCAGCGGATGTCGCCGACGCGGGCGGGGTCAAGCAATTGATCGAGTCCATCGAGGCGACCCTGGGACCCATAGAGATCCTCGTGAACAACGCGGGAGTCACGCGGGATGGTGTCCTCGTGCGGATGGGTGACGCGGATTGGGACGACGTGATGAATACGAACCTCAAGGGCGCGTTCAACACCATTCGAGCGGTGACACGCGGCATGATGAAGCGGCGGTCGGGACGCATCATCAACATCACCAGCGTGGTGGGACTGATCGGCAACCGCGGGCAGGCGAACTACGCAGCGTCCAAGGCCGGCCTGATCGGGTTGACCAAGGCCGTGGCGAAGGAGCTTGCCTCGCGCAACGTGCTGGTCAACGCGGTGGCGCCTGGATTCATCGACACCGACATGACCCAGGAACTCCCCGAAGCGGTGCAGGGGGCGCTGGTGCAAGCCATCCCGCTGGGTCGGCTGGGTTCTAGGGGTGATATCGCGGGCGTTGTGGCCTTTCTCGCCTCCGACCTGGCCAGCTACATTACGGGCCAAGTGATCGTAGTCGACGGCGGCATGGTGATGTAGGCACACTCCCGGACACGAGAGGAACAGATCATGACGGACATGAGCGAACTCGAAGAGAGGGTCAAAGACATCATCGTCGAGGAACTGGGGGTCGAGCGGGACAAGCTTTCCAACGACGCCAGTTTCATGGAGGATCTCGGCGCCGACAGTCTCGATACCGTCGAGCTGGTGATGGCCTTCGAGAAAGAGTTCGACATCGACATACCCGACGAGGACGCCGAGAAGATGCGGACCGTTGGTGATGCGCTGACGTACCTCCACGAAAAGCGCGGAAGCTAGTCCTTGTCGCGGCGGGTCGTAGTCACCGGCCTAGGCCTCATCTCCCCGTTGGGCAACTCGGTCGGGGAGACGTGGAACGGGTTGGTCGAAGGGCAGTCCGGCGCTGGACCCATCCAACGATTCGATCCGGCGGATCTCGACGTGCGCTTCGCCTGCGAGGTCAAGAACTTCGATCCGACGAACCACATGGATCGGAAAGAAGCCAAGCGAGCGGATCTATTCGTGCAGTATGCCATCGCCGCGACCGGGCAGGCCCTGCGGCAGGCGGGGATCGATGGCGCGCTGCCCGACCCAGAACGTTGTGGGGTCATCATTGGCAGCGGAATCGGCGGCATTGGCACCTTCGAGGAACAGTGTCGGCTGTCGATCACGAAGGGCCCGGGACGCGTGTCGCCATTCTTCGTTCCGATGTTCATCCCGGATATGGCGTCGGGGCTGGTGTCGATGCGCTGGGGTGCCAAGGGACCCAACTACTGTACGGTGTCCGCGTGTTCGTCGTCGGCCCATGCGCTGGGCGAGTCGTTCCGATTGGTGCAATCGGGCGCGGCCGACATGATGATCACGGGTGGGGCCGAGGCGGCCGTGACGTTGCTCGCGATGGCCGGCTTTCAGAACATGCGCGCACTGTCGATGCGCAATGACGAACCGGAGCGGGCGTCTCGACCGTTCGACCGCGACCGCGACGGGTTCGTCATGGGTGACGGGGCTGGCATCGTGATCGTGGAGTCGCTGGAGTCGGCGCAGAATCGCGGGGTCACGATCCTCGCCGAGGTACTCGGATACGGGATGAGCGCGGACGCCCACCACATGACGCAACCGGCCCCCGGAGGGGAAGGCGCCCGGCGGGCCATGGCCGCGTGCCTGGCCGATGCGAGAGTGTCGCCGACCGACGTGGGCTACATCAACGCCCACGGCACCTCCACGCCTCATGGTGACGTTGCCGAGGTGAGGGCGGTGCGCCACCAGTTCGGCGCCCACGCCGACAACATCATCATGGGGTCGACCAAGTCGATGACCGGGCACCTGCTCGGGGCCGCCGGCGGCCTCGAATTCTCCGTGTGTGTGATGGTGCTGCAGACCGGCGTGATCCCGCCCACGATCAACCAGGACAACGCGGATCCCGAGTGCGACATCGACTGTGCGCCCAACAAGAAGGTGGAGCGTGAAATCGACGTGGCCCTGTCCAACTCGTTTGGGTTCGGTGGACACAACGTCACGTTGGCGGTGGGCCGGTACCGGGAATGACCTCGCGACTGCCTCTCAGCGATCCGGCGCTCGAGCCGATCGCGGAGAAGGTCGAGGCGGGTGAGCGACTCTCGCGGCACGAGGGCATCGCGCTCTACGAAACCGATGACCTCATTGGCCTCGGCGCGATCGCCGAGCGGGCCAACGCCAGCCGGAACGGGACGCGCGTGTTTTTCTCGGCGAACCAGCACCTGAATCCCACCAACGTCTGTGTGCTGCGCCACGTCTGCGTATTTTGCTCCTTCGCGCGGACGCCCAAGGAGGACGGCGCCTATACCCGCTCGCTCGACGAGGTGTTCGCCGAGGCTGAAACGGCACGGTCGCACCCGACGACCGAGTTTCACATTGTGGGAGGGTTGCACCCGAAGCTCCGGTTATCCTACTACGTCGAGATGATTCGCGGGCTCAAAGCGCGACACCCGCAGGTGCACATCAAGGCGCTGACCGCGGTCGAGATCGCGCACTTGGCGCGGGTGGAACGGATGACGACGGTCGCGGTGCTGCGGGCGCTGAAAGACGCGGGGCTGTCCACGCTGCCTGGGGGCGGCGCCGAGGTGTTCGGCGACGTGGTGCGGGCGACCATCGCCGATCGAAAGCTGGTGGCGGAGGACTGGGTCCGCGTGCACCGCGAGGCACACCAGTTGGGAATCCCCACTAACTGCACGTTGCTCTACGGCCACGTCGAGACCGCGGCGGACCGCATCGATCACTTGAGCATGCTGCGCGACCTGCAGGATGAGACCGGGGGATTCTTGACGTACATCCCCCTCGCCTATCACCCCGATCACAACGAACTGGGACGTACGTTGGGTCGTGAGGGCTCGGCGACGACCGGCTACGAGGACCTGAAGAACATCGCCGTGGGCCGCTTGTTCCTGGACAACGTGCGGCACGTCAAGACGCACTGGCCCATGGTGACGCCCTTCATGTCACAGCTGGCCTTGGCGTTCGGCTCCGATGACGTCGAGGGGACGGTCGTGTACGAGCGGGTGTACCATGATGCCGGGGCCGACACGCCGATGATGTTGTCCTACGGGGACCTCGTGAGGCTCATTCGAGGTGCCGGGAAGGACCCGGTCGAACGCAATTCGCTGTACGAGCCGATCCGCGAGTTCGCGGATGATGACGCGATCTTCACCGCTCCGGTCGCACGCGGCGGAGCGCGTCATGAGGCCGCGGAGCAGTTGGTGCAGCTCGTGGGAACGGGGAGGGCGTGATGCGCGTGGGTCGGATCGGGTACGTCAACTGCTATCCCGTGTATGGCGCGCTCGATCGTGGGATCGTCCCGTTGGACGCGGAGCTCGTCACGGGCACACCGGCCGAGCTGAACGGCCTCCTGTCCGCCGGGGCGCTCGACGTGTCGGTGATCTCGGCGGTCGAGTACGCGCGGGAGTCGGATCGGTTCTTGCTCCTTCCAGATCTGGCCGTGTCGTGCGACGGCCCCGTCCGGAGTGTGGTCCTGTTCGCACGCCGACCAGCGCAGGAACTGCACGAGGCCACGGTGCTCGTATCCGCGGCCTCGCGAACGTCGGTCTACCTGTTGCAACTTTTGGCGATGGACGTGTGGGGCGTATCACCGCGGCTCGTCACCGCGCGCACCGAGGCCGCGGATCTCGCGCAGCTGGAACGGTTGCCGCACGACGCGGTTCTGGTGATCGGCGACGCGGCGCTCGTGCTCGCCGCGCAAGACGGATACCCACACCGCTACGATCTTGGCGCAGCGTGGAAGGAGTGGACGGGGCTCCCGTTCGTATTCGCGGTGTGGGCGGCGCGACGCGAGGTGCAATCCGGGGAGGTCCAGCGGGTGCACCAGGCGCTGTGCCGCTCGCGCGCGTGGGGACTCGCGCACCTGGACGAACTCGTATCGGCGGCGGTGCGGGAAACGGGATTGCCCCGCGCGACCTGCGAGGAGTATTTCGGCGGCCTGGACTATGATTTGTCGTACCGACATGTCGAAGGCCTGACGTCGTTCTTTCGCCGCTTGGCAGCGCGCGGTTTGGTGCGTGACGGTAGCCTGCGCTTTCTGTCTGTGGCATGAAAGCGGGTGTAGACTCGTGGCCAAGGTCTAACAAATGATCCTCCGCACGTCTTCCGAGTTTCAATCCTACGTGTCGCTGTACCGCGACACGCCTCTGCTGGAGCTCGGCGCCATGGCCGACCGCGTGCGCCACGCGTTACATCCCGACGAGATCGTGACGTACATCGTGGATCGCAACATCAACTACACCAACGTGTGCGTCGCCGACTGCAAGTTCTGCGCGTTTTACCGCCGTCCCAAGCACGACGAAGGGTACGTCCTGTCGTTCGAGGAGATCGGAGCCAAGATCGAGGAGGCCAAGCAACTGGGGGCCGTGCAGATCTTGATCCAAGGCGGACACAACCCCTACATCCCATTCGGCTGGTATCTCGAGCTGATGCGGTACGTCAAGCAACACCATCCCATCCACATCCACGGCTTCTCGCCGTCCGAGGTGGATTTCTTTGCCACACGGTTCAGAATGGATGCGCGGGACGTGGTGCGCGAGTTACGCGAAGCCGGATTGGACTCCATTCCGGGCGGTGGCGGTGAGATCCTCGTCCAGGACGTGCGCGATCGGGTGGCGAAAAAGAAGGCGGGCGCCGACCGGTGGCTCGAGATCATGGAGATCGCACACGGACTTGGAATGAAGACCTCGTGCACCATGATGTACGGACTCGGTGAGACCGTCGAGGATCGCATCGAGCATCTGCTCCGGCTGCGGGAAGTGCAGGCCCGTACGGGGGGATTCACGGCGTTCATCGCGTGGCCGCTGCAGCCCGAGCACACCGCCATGGAAGGCACTCCCAAGACGGACGCCGTGACCCATCTTCGCACCGTCGCCGCGGCGCGCGTCATTCTCGACAACATCCCGAACATTCAGGCCTCGTGGGTCACCATGGGACTGAAGGTGGGGCAAGTGGCCCTCCGATTCGGGTGCAACGATTTCGGATCGCTCATGATCGAGGAAAACGTCGTGTCGGCCGCCGGCACCACGCATCGCGCGACGGTGAGCGAGATGCGGCGCCACATTCGTGACGCGGGGTTCACGCCGGCGCGACGGAGACAAGATTATACCATCCTGGAACTCGAGACCGCGGCGTAGACGACATGGCCGATATTCTGATTGTGGCGGGTTCGGAGAGCGATCGCGAACGCGTGGCGTCGGCCTTTGCGGTCCTGGACGACGCCGGTGTGAGCTACGAGTTCGTGGTGTCGTCTGCGCATCGCGATGCGGAGCAGACGGCGGACATCGCCAAGACGGCGCGAGCGAAGGGGTACAAGGTCATCATTGCGGCGGCCGGGCTTGCCGCTGCGCTTCCCGGGGCGGTCGCGGCGCTGACCGACCTGCCGGTGATCGGCCTCCCGCTGGAAGTCGGCCCGTTGCGCGGCGTGGATGCGCTCTACGCCATCGCGCAGCTCCCGCCGGGATGCCCCGTCGGAACGGTGGGCATCGGGAATGCGAAGAACGCGGCCTTGCTCGCGCTGCGCATCCTCGGACGGTAGGGGGACGGTGCCGACCGGGTCTGGAAGACGCTCGGCATCCTCCTGGGCGTAGGCAATGCACACCGCTCGGCGCACTCACGGCTTCACCGAATCGGTGATTCGCGCCATGACGCGCGTCGCCGCACAGCACGATGCCATCAACCTCGCCCAAGGGTTCCCGAACTTCGCCGCGCCGGACGTCATCAAGGAAGCGGCCATCGCCGCGATCCGGGCCGACATCAATCAGTATGCGATCACCTGGGGATCCAAGCGCCTGCGCGAGGCGTTGGCCCGGAAGTACGAGGAGTGGTACGGGTTGGCGGTGAATCCGGAGACGGAGTTGACGGTGACGTGCGGGGGCACCGAAGCCATGGCGTCGGTGATGATGTCGATCGTCGACCCCGGAGATGAAGTGGTCGTACTGGAGCCGTTCTACGAGAACTATGGGCCCGATGCGATCTTGTGCGACGCCACGCCCGTGTTCGTCCCGATGGCGGGAGACGCGTTGGATTTGGATCGCCTCGCCGCGGCGTTCTCGGACCGCACCCGCGCTATCATTCTCAACACGCCCAACAACCCCACGGGGAAGGTGTTCACTCGCGGCGAGCTCGAAGCCATCGCCGCTATGTGTCAGCGGCACGACGCGTACGCGGTCACAGACGAGATTTACGAGCATATCTCCTACGAGGGCGCTCACATTCCGATGGCGACCTTGCCCGGGATGGCCGCGCGGACGATCACGACCAGCGGCGCCTCGAAGACCTTCAGCGTCACGGGGTGGAGGATCGGGTACATCATTGCTCCCGCGGCGGTGACCGATGCGGTTCGCAAGGTGCACGACTTCCTCACGGTGGGAGCGCCCGCGCCGCTACAGGAGGGGATTGCCGTCGGCCTCGACGTGCTGGGACCCGATTACTACCGCGCGCTGGCCGCCCAATATCGCGAACGGCGGCGCATCTGCCACGAGGCGCTGGTGGCCGCCGGCTTCGACTGCCACGCGCCGGCCGGCGCCTACTACATCCTCGCGGATTTCTCGAGTCTCTCCGATCGCCCGGACGACGAGTTCGCTTTGTGGCTCACTCGAGAGATCGGCGTCGCACCGGTGCCGGGGTCGAGTTTCTTCAGCACGCCGAAACTCGGTCGACACTTCGTGCGGTTCGCGTTCTGCAAGACCACCGATATGCTCGCCGAAGCTGCTCGACGACTGATGTCGGTGCGGGGAGCATCCTCACGCTAGCCGGGGCTCGCTCCACTCCTACCGTCCCACGGTCCCACCCCGTATCATCCGCCCCATGAATCACCGGGTTGGAATTGGTTATGACTCCCACGTATTCGACCCGACGCGGCCGTTGCTGCTGGGCGGCGTCGAGATTCCCGGAGCGCCGGGTCTCATGGGGCACTCCGACGGCGACGCGGTCGCTCATGCCCTCATGGACGCCTTGCTGGGCGCCGCGGGGTTGGGTGACATCGGAAGGTTGTTCCCCGACGACGACGAGCAGTACCGCAATGCCGATTCGATGGCCTTGCTTGCCACCGTCGTGGCGCGCCTGAGTGATGCAGGGATGCGCATCAACAATGTCGATGCCACGATCATCGCGGAACGGCCCAAGCTGTCTCCCTACATCACCGGTATGTGCGAGCGCCTGTCTGGCGTGCTCGGGATCCCGATGGAGGCCGTGTCGGTGAAGGCCAAGACCAACGAGGGCATGGATGCCGTGGGAGAGGGCAAAGGTCTGCAGGTAATGGCCGTGGCGTCGGTGCAGGAGCGCTGATCTGCTCGCGGAGTTTCTTTCCGCCGTCGCCATGCTGCCCCCGGGGTCGGTCTATGCCGTGCTGGGTGGACTGGCGGCGGCCGAAAACGTGTTCCCGCCGATACCGGCCGATACCATCATTGGGGTCGGAGCGTTTCTCTGTCACTACGGCCAGCTCGCTCCGCAGGCAGTTTTCGGGGTCGTCTGGATCTCCAACGTGGCGGGTGCCGTCTCCGTGTACACGGCTGGTCGCACGGTTGGGAGGCAGTTCTTCACGGGTCGCGTCGGGCGTCGCCTACTGAACCCCGCCCGCCTGGAGCGCCTCGAAGCGCTGTACCGGCGACATGGAACCTGGGGCATCTTTCTCAGCAGGTTCTTGCCCGGTGTCCGCGCAGTCGTGCCCCCGTTCGCCGGTGTGGCCCGGGTGCCCGTGATGCGTGCGGTGCTGCCGATGGCGTTGGCCTCGGGCCTGTGGTACGGTGCCATCACCCTCGCCGTGGTCACGTTTGCCGGCTCCATCGAGGAGGTGGTCGCGTTCGTCGACCGATCCAACCAGGTGGCCTTGGTCGTCGTCGCCGCCCTGGTCATCGCGGCGTTCGTCGCCCTACTGCGCAGGCGTGCGCGATGACCGAGTCGCCGGCTTTGGACCGCGCCTTCGTGGTCGAAGGGTTCCAAGATCATCTGGCGTTGGAGGCCGGGGACAGTCCCAACACCGTCGAGAGCTACTCGCGGGATATCCGTCGGCTCGCCAGCTTCGCCGACGGCAGAGGGCAGGGGCGGCCGGAGGAGCTTGCGCAGCGGGATATCCGCGACTTCGTGTATCACTTGAAGGACCTCGGGCTCAGTGCTTCGTCGATCAGGCGACAGATCTCGGCCATCCGCACGTACTACAAGTTCCTGGTGACGGAGGGTGTGGTCTCCCGAGACCCGAGCGACGGGCTCGAGTTGCCCAAGCAATGGCGGACCTTGCCGGACGTCCTCACGCGGGCCGAAGTCGAAGGGCTGCTGGGGGCGCCCAACCCGGACGAGGCGATGGCATGGCGCGACCGCGCATTGCTCGAAGTCGCGTACGGGACGGGGGCCCGGGTGTCGGAGCTCATCGGCCTGACGCTTCAGGATATCTATTACGAGGAGGCGGTCATCCGCGTCGTCGGCAAGGGATCGAAGGAGCGGATCGTGCCTATTGGACGTCGGGCGCTCGGCGCAACGGCGCTGTACACCCGCGAAGTCCGCCCGAAGCTCGACCGAGGCGCGACCCGCGATCGACTGTTTCTCAACGCGCGCGGCACGCCCCTCTCGCGGGTAGGGGTCTGGGGTATCATCAAGAAGCATGCGGCCACTGCCCGGTTGCAGAAACGGGTGACGCCGCACACGCTGCGCCACACCTTTGCGACGCATCTGCTCGAAGGGGGGGCTGACCTCCGGGCGGTGCAGGAGATGCTCGGCCACGCCGACTTGGCCACGACACAAATCTACACGCACGTGGATCGCGACTACCTGCGGTCGGTGCACAAGAACTTCCATCCGCGGGGATGACGTCACGAATGATCCTCGTCATCGACAACTACGATTCGTTCGTCTACAACTTGGTGCAGTACCTGGGGGAGCTGGACGCGGACCCGGTCGTCTACCGCAACGATGCCATCACGGTGGCTCAAGCGGTGGCGCTCCGCCCGGAAGGGATCGTGGTGTCGCCGGGGCCCGGGGTGCCCGTCGATGCGGGCATCAGTGTGGATCTCATTCGCGCGGCCGCACCGCGCTGCCCGATTCTCGGGGTGTGCCTCGGACACCAGGCGTTGGGCGAGGCCTTCGGCGCCAGGATCGTCCGGGCGCCGCGACTGATGCACGGGAAGACCTCCGCGGTGCATCACGACGGGAGCGGACTGTTCGCGGATCTTGCCTCCCCCCTCGTGGCGATGCGATACCATTCACTGGTGGTGGATCGCGCGTCGTTGCCGCCGGACCTGGTGGTGAACGCCTGGACCGCCGACCCGAACGTGCCCGAGGAGATCATGGGCATGCGCCACGAGTCGTTGCCGTTGCACGGCGTGCAGTTTCACCCAGAATCCATCGGCACCGGCCACGGCCGTGCGCTGGTGCGTGCGTTCATGGCGGTTGTCCGGGACGGCGCGGCACCAACGGTGTAACATATTGGCTGTGATTGTGTTAGGCCCTTGCAAGTGACACTTCACGTTCTTGGCACGGTCTTTGACGGCGGCACGGTGCGGTATTACCTTTCGCCGTGCGCGTCCTGTGCGTGATTCCCGCCCGTCTCGGGTCTACCCGCTTACCCTCCAAGCCGCTTCGTCTCCTCGCCGGGGAGCCGCTGATTAGCGTTGTGGCTCGACGCGCGCTGGGGTTTGGTCTGTTCGCTCGCGTGGTGGTGGCGACGGACAGCCAGGAGGTCGCGGCCGCCGTCGCCCATCTCCCCGTAGAGGCGGCCCTCACGGCGGTCCATCAATCCGGTACGGACCGCGTCGCGGAGGTCGTGGCTCGGCGCGCGGAAGCGCCGTCGACGTGCGTCATCAACGTTCAGGGCGACGAACCGTTCGTGCGGCGCGATGTGGTCGAGGGCGTCATCGGCTGTCTGCGGGGTGGGGCACAGCTCGCAACGGCCGCGGTGCCGCTGGCGGCGGAGGACCTGACCGCACGCAACAGGGTGAAAGTGGTGGTGGACGGCAAGGGCAACGCGCTCCGTTTCGCGAGGGACCTGCCGGCGTCCGCGGCGTGGTCGTGCGAGGTAACGGTGCTGAGGCATCTGGGCGTGTATGGGTATACTCCGACGGCGTTGGCCCAGTGGGCACGACTCCCGCGCCACCCGCTCGAAATCGCGGACGGGCTGGAGCAGATCCGACCGCTCGGGCACGGCATGACGATGAAAGTCTTCCGCAGCTTTGCGACCGCGTACCACGGTATTGACACCGAGAACGATCTTGTTGAAGCGGAGGCGATGCTCTCGCTTCGGGAAAGGGCCTTGGGATGAGCACCAAGTATATCTTCGTCACCGGCGGCGTTGTGTCATCGTTGGGCAAGGGGATCGCGTCGGCTTCGCTGGGTCGCTTGCTGACCGAACGGGGGTTGCGCGTCACCATCCAGAAGTTCGACCCGTACATCAACGTCGACCCGGGCACGATGTCGCCCTTCCAGCACGGCGAAGTGTACGTGACCGACGATGGGGCCGAGACAGACCTGGACCTCGGGCACTACGAGCGCTTCATCGATCGTTCCCTGGGACAGGTCAACAACGTGACGACGGGTCGGATCTACCAGTCGGTGATCACCAAGGAACGCCGCGGTGATTACCTCGGTGGCACAGTGCAGGTCATTCCGCATATCACCGACGAGATCAAGTCCGCCATCCGCCGATTGGCGCCCGAGCACGACGTAGTCATCACCGAGATCGGGGGGACGGTGGGTGACATCGAGTCCCTGCCGTTCCTCGAGGCCACCCGCCAGTTCCGCCAGGAGGTGGGGCGCGACAACGCCATGTTCGTTCACCTCACCCTGCTCCCCTATATCGCCGCGTCGGGCGAGGTCAAGACCAAGCCGACGCAGCATTCGGTGCGCGAGTTGATGCAGATCGGAATCCAGCCCGACGTGCTGATCTGCCGTAGCGAACACGCCATCACCGAGGAGTTGCGGCGCAAGATCGCCCTGTTCTGCAATGTGGACCCCGCGTGCGTGATCGAGAATCGCGACGCGGCGTCGATCTATGAGGTGCCGCTTCGGTTCCATCAGCAGGGGCTCGATCGGCACGTGTGCGAACGGCTGCGCCTCGACGTGAAGGAGCCCGACCTGCGTCCGTGGTCGGCGATGGTGCAGCGCGTCCTCGAGCCGCGTTCGGCGGTGCGGATTGCCGTGGTTGGGAAATACACGCAGCTGTCGGACGCGTATACCTCGATTCGTGAAGCCCTGATTCATGGCGGGATCGCGAACGAGGCCGGGGTCGAGTTGGAGTGGGTGTCGAGCGACACCCTCCGCGGTCCGGAGGCGGCGAGGGACATTCTGGGACGGTTTGACGGGTTGCTCATCCCGGGCGGGTTTGGCGAGCGCGGCATCGAGGGGAAGATCGAGGCCGTTCGCTGGGCTCGGACAAACGAACTTCCCTTCTTCGGCATTTGTCTCGGCTTGCAAGTGGCCATCATCGAGTTCGCGCGGAACGTCTGTGAGCTTCCCGAGACCAACTCGAGTGAATTCGCCTCCGAGTGTGAGAACCCCGTGATTTCGCTGCTCGACTCGCAGCAGGGCATTCAGGGCATGGGCGGGACGATGCGGTTGGGAGCATACCCGTGCAAGCTGCGTGACGGATCGCGTGCCGCGCAGATCTACGGCCGGAGCGAAGTGAGCGAGCGCCACCGCCATCGGTACGAAGTGAACAACGCATACCGTGATCTGCTGGCGGAGTTCGGCATGCGCTGCTCGGGCCTGTCGCCGGACGGGTCGCTGGTCGAGATGATCGAGTTGCCGGATCATCCGTGGTTCATCGGCTGCCAGTTCCATCCGGAGTTTCGTTCTCGACCGATGAGCCCGCATCCGCTGTTCGCCAGCTTCGTGGGCGCGGCGAAGCGGCACGGGGAGGCGCGGCGACCGCGCACGATGCCGCTCAAGTCCGAAGCGGTCGCATGACGTTCCGGTGGACACCCGGACCGGTCCTCGTGGCGGGCCCCTGTGTTCTCGAGGACGACGATACGAACTTCGCGGTCGCCCGGAGTTTGGCGGTGCTCGCCGTCGAGACGGGATGGCTGGTCGTCTACAAGGCCAGCTTCGACAAGGCCAATCGATCCCGCCCGAATGCGCCGCGGGGTCCAGGCCTGGTTCGAGGCCTCCAGATGCTGCGCCAGATTCGCGACGACGTGGGGTTGCCGGTTCTCACCGACGTGCACGAAGTGCACCAGGTCGCGACGGCCGCCGCCGTCGTCGATGCGCTTCAGGTTCCGGCGCTGCTCGCCCGACAGTCCGATCTCCTTGCGGCCGTCGGCGCTTCCGGGTGCGCGGTCAACTTGAAAAAGGGGCAGTGGATGGCCCCCGAGGAGATGGCTGGGGCGGTCGACAAAGTTCGGCGCGCCGGCGCCGCTGTCGTGGCGGTCACGGAACGCGGGACGGCGTTCGGTTATGGTGACCTCGTGGTGGACATGCGGAGTTTTCGACGTCTGCGCGAGGCGACGGGTGGCGCCGCCGTGCTGTTCGATGCGACCCACGCGGCGCAGCGGCCCGGGATGGGACCGGGCGGGGCGAGCGGTGGCGAGCGGCGTGACGTGCCGCAGCTCTTGGCGGCGGCTGCCGCGGCTGGGGCGGACGGGTTCTTCATCGAGACGCATCCCGACCCAGACCGAGCGCACAGTGATGCCGCGACCCAGTGGCCGCTCGCGGACCTTCCGGCACTGGTAGCTCGCGCCGCGACGGTGTGGCAGGCCGTGCGGGCGCCGCACGCGGTGTCCCGATGAGCAGCCGAGGCACCGGGTGGCGAGTGGGCGTTGCGGCGCTGGGGATCTGGGTCGCGGCTTGCGACGGCCCGGGCGAACCCCCGGTGGCCGCCGGGGCCGCCGAGACCGCCGATCAAGTGATGTACGTCTTCACCCACAACGTGACGGTCGACGGGGTATGGCGGGCTCGACTCCGGGCCGATTCGGCCTATGTCTATCAGGAGAGCGGGTACGTCGACTTGTTCGGGGTCACGGTGGAGTTCATGTCGCCCCAAGGCGCGATTACGTCGACCGTCACGTCGCGCGAGGGCCGCTACGAGAGCCGCTCACAGAACATGGAGGCCCGGGGTGACGTGGTCGCGGTGACGCCGGACGGCCGGCGGCTGGAGACGTCGGTGTTGGTGTTCGATCGGGCTCGGCAGAAGATCTCCGGCCCGTCAGAGTTTCGTTTCTGCGCGCCGGACCGGCAACTCGAAGGGGATGGGTTCACTTCGGATCCCGAGTTCCGCAATGTCGAAACGATTCGGCCCCGGCGCGGTCGCATGGGCGAGGTTCGATGCGGAGCGTAGCGCGGGGCGTCGTGCTCAGCATATTTGGCACCGCGTCCTCGTTCGTGGTGAGCGCGCAGCAGGCCCCGCCGTGTCAACTGGAACTCGTGTCGGTCGGCGGTATTGGGCGGCAAATCGCGGTGATGGGTGGGGTCCATAGTTTCGCCGCCGGCGGCGTGTTTGCCCGCTGTGTGGGTCAGCCGACCACGATGCGGGCCGACAGCGTGGCGTGGTATTCCGAGCGCGACCGGATGGACTTCACGAACGCCGTGGAGTTTCGCGACTCCACCATGCGGCTGAACGCCGACCGTGCGACGTACTACGCGAGTGACGAGCGGCTCGAGGCGTTCGGAAATGTCCGGTTGGTGAATCGCGAGACCGGATCGGTGCTGAGCGGTCCGAGGCTCACCTATTATCGTGACGCCCCGGCGGTGCGCGATTCTGCCGAGATCTTCGCCGTTGGGCGGCCGCACGTGGAGTACCGCTCCACGACGGACAGCACCATGCAGCCCTACGTGATCGTGGCGGACCGGGTGCGGCTGCGCGGGGAGACGGCGTGGGCTGGGGGGCAGGTAACGATCGATCGAGATGACCTCGCAGCGCGAGGCGACAGCGCCGAGCTGCATACGGGTGCGGGGACGGGACTGCTCCTTGGCGATGCCGAGGCTGTCGGCCAGGACTCGTCGGATTACCGCTTGGTGGGCAAGCGGATCGACTTCCTGCTCGAGCGCGACGAACTCCGGTGGCTGCGATCCCAGGATGAGGCCAGCGCGAGCTCGTCCGACTGGCAGATCGCGGGCGATACGGTCGAGTTCGATGTCGCGCGCGATCGGGTGCAGGGCGGCCGCGCGTGGGGGACGATGCTGCGGCCGCGTGCGGTCTCGGACCAGCATACGATCGAGGCGGACAGCCTCGAGCTCGATGCGCCGGAACAAGTGCTGACGGAGGTCCGTGCGTTCGGCCAGGCGCTCGCCGCGAGCGGCGGGGACACCCTGACCGGGGAGACCGATTGGCTGGCGGGGGACTCGCTGACGGCCCGGTTCGAAGACGCGGAGAGTGGGGGGCGGGTGTTGCGCGAGATGCGGGCCGTCGGCAACGGGCGCGCGTTCTATCACATCTATCCCGAGGGCCGTGAGGGTGTGGCGGCGATCAATTACGTCCGTGGGCGGATCATCACCGTGCGCTTCACGGATGACGCGCTCGATCGTGTGGACGTCGTCGACGCGGCGGACGGGATCTACCTCGAGCCGCCGCGCAAGCCCAAGCCATGACCGACCGCGTCGTGGCCGCGCTGACGGGCAAACACCCGTCGCTCCCCCTGGCGGTGGCCAGCTTGATCGCGCGGGCCGACTCGAACGGCGCGGTGCGGTTTGGCGAGCTCGCGGTCACCTATCGCGAGGATCACCTCGAATTGCAGCGCCAGGAGTTCGGAGAGATGGCGCGTCAGCGTGGGGTGCTGTCGGTTGACGAGGTCCGCCGTCACCTGCATACGTCGGTACTGCCGAGGCTCGCCCGGGACGGCATCCTCGAGGCCCCGCCTGAGAAGATGGATGATGCGGCCACGGTGCGGTTCCGCATCGACACGTGGGAGTCCCTAGCCTCCGATTGGCGGGGGTGGCGCGAACGCTTGTTGGCGGTGGCGCTGGACGCGATTCGCGCGGCCGAAGCGATCGGGCAGGCGGTCGTGCCGAGCGGGAGCACGCTCCGGGGTCGCGCGCTCACCAAATCCTACCGCCGCCGCGTGGTCGTCGATCGTGTGGACATCGATGTGCGGCAGGGCGAGATCGTGGGGTTGCTTGGCCCGAACGGAGCCGGGAAGACCACGACCTTCTACATGATCATGGGACTCGAGCGCCCCGACGCAGGGCGCATTTTCATCGACGACGACGACGTGTCGGGAATGCCCATGTACCAGCGTGCCCGCCGGGGCATCGGGTACCTCGCCCAGGAGCCGTCGGCGTTTCGCAAGCTCACGGTCGAGGAGAACGTCCTGGCCATCTTGGAGCATCAAGGGTTGCGCGAACCCGGCCGCCGTGCTCGGCTCGACGGGTTGCTCGATGAACTGTCCATCGCGCACCTCCGCGACGTCCCTGCGTACAAGCTGTCGGGTGGCGAGCGCCGCCGACTCGAGATCACGCGCGCGCTGGTGGCCGAACCGAAATTCATGCTGTTGGATGAGCCCTTCGCCGGCGTCGATCCCATCGCCGTGAACGACATCCAGACGATCGTCGCGGGTCTCCGGGGGCGTGGCATCGGCGTGCTCATCACGGATCACAGCGTAGAGCAGACTCTCGACATCGTGGACCGCGCCTATATCATGTTCGAGGGAAAGGTGCAGGTATCGGGGTCGGTGCGCGATCTCGTGTTCGACGACCGCGTTGCCGATGCGTATTTCGGACCGACGCTCACGGCCCGGTTACGGGCTAGACTCACGGCGATGGCATGAAGACATCGTTGCAGCAGACCGGGCAGCTGAGACAAGAGCTGCGGATGAATCCACGCCTGTATCAGGCGATGGATCTGCTGTACATGCCGCTCCTGGATCTCCAGCAGCATCTCAAGGGCGAACTCGAGGTCAATCCGTTTCTGGAGTTGGCGGAACCGGAGGTGGATGAGCCGGTTGAAAACACGGAGCAGGAGACGGAGCAAGACGAGACTGATTGGGAAGAGATCCTCCTTGATGGCTTCAGCGTGGGCGGGGCGCGCGAGCAGTATGAAGAGCGTGAGTACTTCGAGCCCGTGGCCGTGGAACACAAGGACCTCTCGGACCACGTCGCTGGACAGCTGCAGCTCCTCGATCTATCACCGCGCGTAGCCTTCCTGTGCGTGGAGCTCGTCGGGAGCATCGGCGACGACGGATACCTGCAAGCCACACTCCAGGAGGTCGTGGACGGTGCCAACGGACTGATCGAGGCGGCGGATCGGAAGGAAGGAGGTCTGGCAACCGATCCGTTCACATGCGAGGAGGCCGAGCAGGCCTTGCGCATCATTCAGCACCTCGACCCGCCCGGACTGGGCGCGCGGAATTTGCGGGAGTGCCTGCTCCTGCAGCTGGAGGATCTTGGCGACCGGGAGACCTTGACCTACCGCTTGGTGGAGGAAGCGTTCGACGATCTCATCGCCCACCGCTGGAACGACTTGGCTCGCAGATACGAACTCGACCCCAAGACGGTGCAGGGCGCCGCGGACGAGCTGGGCAAGCTGGATCCGAAACCCGGCCTGCGGTTTGCGCGGCTCGATCAACAGTATGTGATTCCCGACCTCGTCGTCGACAAGGTGGACGGCGAATACCGGATCTACCTGAATGACGGCGGGATGCCGCGGCTGCGCATCAGCCCGGTGTATCGCCAGATCGCCGGCGATAAGAAGCAATTCGTCGGAGCCAATCGGGATTTCATCACGGAGAAGCTGAACAGCGCCACGTGGTTGGTACAGGCCATCGAGCAGCGCCGTCAGACCATGCTAAAGGTCATGCATTTCATCGTCGATCGCCAACGCGAGTTCTTCGAGAAGGGGATCGAGCATATCCGGCCGCTGACGCTGCGCGAAGTGGCCGATGTCGTGGAAATGCACGAGTCGACGATCAGTCGCGTTACGAGCCAGAAGTTCGTGCAAACCCCCCGCGGGGTGTTGCCGCTCAAATTCTTCTTCTCCTCGAGTCTCGGGACGACCTCCGGCGAAGATGCAAGCTCGCGCGCCGTGAAGGCCCACATCCAGAAGCTCGTGGCGCAGGAAAACGCGAGTAAGCCACTCACGGATGCCGCCATCGTGGACGCGCTTCGACGCCGGGGAATCCAGATAGCGCGGCGCACGGTGGCCAAGTACCGGGATCAACTGGGTGTGCTGCCCGCCCGCATGCGAAAGCGCGTGTGACGCTCGCGGATCGAGAAGGAACCGCGGATGTCAGCGTGCTCGTGCCCGCGCTCGACGAGGCGGACAACCTCCCCGAGTTCGTGCGACAATGCCGTGCCGCGCTCGAAGACGAGCCGTATGCCTGCGAGGTCGTGATCGTGGACGATGGCAGCACGGACGCCACCCCCGCGGTGCTGGGCGAGTTGCAGCGCGCGCACCCGTTCGTCCGGAGCGTGCGACATCGGGCACCGCGAGGCATCGCGGACGCGCTGCGCTCCGCGGCCGACATCGCCGGTGGAGCCATCTTCGTGTTCTATCCCGCCGATCTGCAGTTCGTCCCGGCGGATATCCCACGCCTCGTGGAGCCAATACGGAACGGCGAGGCCGACGTGGTGACGGGCACCAAGCAGGGAGATTATGAGAAAGCGTTCGTCTCGAACATGTACAACCGGTTGTGTCGGTGGCTCTTCGGCGTGCGAGTGACCGACCTCAACGCGGTGAAGGCGTACCGCCGCGAGGTCGTGGACACGTTGCCCGGTCGGCCCGACTGGCACCGGTTCATGGTCGTGATCGCCGCCGCGGAAGGCTTCCGCATCGCGGAGCGACCGGTGACGCTTCATGCGCGTCGCGCCGGCCAATCCAAGTTTGGCCTCGGCCGGATTCCCGTCGGGGTGTTCGATCTCCTGTCCGTGTGGTTTCAGCTGCGTTTTGGTCGCAAGCCGCTGTTGTTCTTCGGCGTGACGGGCACCCTCCTGTTCACTCTCGGGTTCCTGACCGGCGTCGTCGCCCTCGTCATCCGGTTCGGCTGGGGCGTGGGGTTTCGTCCGCTCCTCGACCTCGTCATGGTGCTGGTGATCTCCGGTATCGCGCTGTTCGGCTTCGGGTTCGTCGGGGAGATGCTCGCGGGCATGCGGGAAGAGATCGGAGCCATTCGCAATGAGGTACGTCAGGCGGGCAAGGTCGACGAGTAGCTCGGGGGCCGGTTTGCGTCGGCCACTGGCGGTGGATTGGATCAGCCCTGACGGTGCAAGCGCACCCCGTACCGCCCGAGAAACGTCGCAAGTTCCTCCGTCACCGGTGACCCAGCCGCGCTTCGCGTTCTCCCGGCGACGTCCAACCAGAACACTCCCTTGGATCGATACTGTGCACGGGTTTCGGCATCCAATGGTACCTCGGTAAGCACGGTATCCCCGGGATCGGGCGTGGCGGCGACATGCTCGTTCTCAGTGCGCACCCAACGCAGGTTCCAGCCGCGACGTCCAGCGCCCTTATAGGTGCGGCGCTCCCCGACAACCGAAATGGACACGCCGGAGTACTCGAGATAGCGGTCGAACGTCTCCATGATCTCGGACATGATCGCGGCTTGATTGGACCCACTGAGTTGCCTGGGAAACTCAGGTGCACGTCTTACGACGCGGGCCGGCGACCCCATGGCGAGACAGTATGGTGGGATGTCTCCGGTCACCAGGGAGTCCGCGCCAATCACCGTGCCATCACCAATGGTCACACCTGGCATGATGAAGACCCGCCATGGCAGCCAGACACTCTTGCCAAGCGTCACGGGCTGGAACGTCACCGGATACCCATCGAGGGCGTTGAGCCACGAGCCGTGGGTGAAGATGAGGCAGTGTCCTCCAATCCCGGTGTCGTCGCCAATCGTGACTGGTTTGGTCGGGTTGATGTACGCCATCTGCAGAACGATGGTGCGGCTACCGAGCACGAATCGCGATTCGGGCAACTGTGGCCCGCCAACGAACACTTGTTCGCGGATCTTGGCGTCTTCGCCGATTTCGATGTCCTCGCAGGCGACATAGCTGAAGGTCCCCACGCTGGAATGCCGGCCGATCCTGATCCTTCGCCCTCGTACAATCGCGAATGCGCCGATGGCCACGTCGTCACCAAGAGCGACATCACGACCCACAACCACACCGAACGGTCCGAACCGCACTCGGCGTCCGAGGCGGTATCCTCTCAGCCGATACACGATGCGCTTGAGTGGCCCGGGCATCCAGCCAATCAGCAGCAGGTGAACCCAGGGAATCCGGTCCTTCGGTACCAAGGTCGCGGGCATGCGCTCTCCGACGCCATTGGGACGCTGGAGAATATGCTGCCAACTCAGGCAACGCCACCCGTGCCGCCCAGGGCCTCTCGTTGTTAGACTCTATGTGCCACGTGATCACACTTCCCACGCTTCGCGCTTCCCCCCAGGCATGGGCCCTGGCCGCATTGATCGATGCGGCGCGACTCGTGCCTTCCATGGACTCGGCTGGCGTGACCATTGACGTTGCAGATCGAAGTCTGTTCAATCCGGGGGATCTTCCGACACTGCGAGCACACGAGTGGGGCATTACGGTCGGCGACGGTACCGTGGTGATCGACCCAGCGTTATTCGGCCTCCTCGTCTCAGTAGTTGGCGCAGGCACTGAGCAACGAAGCAGCGAGCAAGATCGACATGGGAGGGTTCCGAGCTCGGCACACCCACTGGTTCGCTGGGGAGCTGAGCGCGACCCGTTGCTCAATGACGCCGCCACCGTGTTCCGTACGGCAGTCGAGCGTGCGGCCGGGCGGAAGTTGGTGGTGTTGGCCGCGCCATGGCCGGAGGGGCATCGTTGGGCAGCGGCCTTGACGCATGACCTCGACGTGGTGGACTGGTGGCCGGCCTTCACCGCCTTGCGTCTCCGAGAGCTCTTCCAAAGGGGAGAACTTGGTCTGGCGGCTAGAGTACTGGCGGCGGCGGCAGGGGCAGTGGGGAAGGATCCCGTTTCGCGCGCCGTCGAAGCCCTTCTTACTGTCGAGGCGGCGCACAACATCCGATCGACGTGGTTCATCCTCTCCGGGACTCCCACGCTGGCGACGATGAGAGTGGGCGACCTCACGTACAAGCCAGAAGGGTCGCGAGCACGCGGGCTCCTGGCCGCGGTAGGCGCTGGAGGGCACGAACTGGAGTTGCACGGGAGCTTCAGCACCTGGTTGGACGTCGACCGCTTTCGCGCGGAGCGCGGACGGCTCGCCGGCCTCGTCGGGGCTCCGCCCCGAGGCGTGCGGCAGCATTACCTACGTATGCGTCCCGGCCGAACCCAGCGACTGATGTGTCAGGCGGGATTCGAATGGGATGCGAGCTATGGGTTCGCTGACCGGAATGGCTTTCGCCTGGGAGCAGCCGATGTCGTCGCAGGCTGGGACGCGGCAGCGTCTGGGCCATCCGGGCTGGACGAAGTGCCGTTCATGTGGATGGATCGCGCGTTGAGCAAGTACCGCAAGGAGGAACGGCCAGCGGTGTGGACGGAGGACGCACTCGAACTCGCTGGACGTTGTCGCAAGGTCGAAGGACTGTGGGTTGGGGTGTGGCATCCTAACCTGTCGCCAGCGCTTGGATTCCCTGGGGCTCCCGAGGCGTTCCAGGACTTGGTTTCAGGCCTCTGTCAAACGCGGCCGTGGTTGGCTCGACTCGACGAAGTGGTGATGTGGAGGCGCCGTCGTCGTGAGTTGCGAGTGGAGCGCATACTCCCGGACGGCCGGCCGGTCCTGAGCGTTCCGACGATCCCGATCGAAGCAGTCGACGGGAGACCTCTGCGGTCTGCTACACCCGATGCGGATTAGATTCCTGACGCATTCGTACCCCCGATATCCGGAGGATCCAGTAGGGTCCTTCGTGCTGCGGCTGGCGACCGCACTTCGCGAGGAGGGGATGTTGGTGGATGTCGTCGCGCCGAGTGGTGCTGGCCTCCCTGGTATAGCCACATTCGAGGGGATACCCATTCGCCGGTATAGGTACGCCCCTCGAGCATGGGAGACGATCGCATACACTGGTACGATGAGTGCCCAGATGAGACGCTCGTGGCGTGCCAGGGCCGCCGTCGGCGGGTTGCTAGTGGGAAGCCTGGCCACGGCACTCCGAGCGGGCCCGAAGCCGGACATTGTCCATGCGCATTGGTGGTTCCCGGGAGGCCTCGTCGGCGGCTGGCTTGCGACATTATTCCGTCGACCCCTCGTCGTCACGCTACATGGGTCGGACATTCACAGTGTCGAAGGGATCATCGGCGGTCGGCGCTTGCTGGCGCATGTGCTTCGCCGCGCCCACCAGGTCACCACGGTCTCGACGTGGCTCGCCGATGCGGTGCGTGCCGTGGCGCCCGACGTTCGCCCGCTGGTCGCGCCCATGCCGGTTGCGACCGACCTATTTTTTGCAGGCAGAGAGACGCGAGAGGACAACCGCGTACTGTTTGTCGGTAAGCTGAACGAGCAGAAGGGGATCATACCGTTCCTTGAGGCTTTTGCTCGATTAAACACTTCCGCTACCGCGGATATCGTCGTCGGCGTCGGTAGCGAGGTAGCGCCCAGTCGCCAGATTGCTGAGCGACTCGGAATCGCGGACCGATTGCGTTGGCATCCGCTGTTGGCACAGCAATCACTCGCGGATCTCTATCGGCAGGCTACGGTGCTGGGGATGCCTGCGGTCAACGAGGGTCTCGGCCTCGTCGCAATTGAAGCCCAGTTGTCGGAGACACCCGTGGTGGCGTTTTCGTCCGGTGGGCTAACGGATACCGTCATCGACGGTGAAACCGGGTTCCTCGTACCCACTGGTGACGTTGGAGCGTTTGCTCGTGCCTTGGAGCACGTGCTGACGTCACCGGCCCGGGCCAGGGAACTGGGCCACGCTGGCCGTCTCCACGCGCTGCAGCGCTTTGCACCAGATGCAGTAGCAGGTCGATATGCCGACCTGTACCGAGCACTCGACCAAGCGCGACATGCCAAGTCGTAGGCACGCGATCCAGCCTTCTAGAAATCGTGGAGGCATTCGCGCCGCACGTGGTGTCGACCGAGGCGACCCTGAGGCGCCCGTTCTGGGGCGGAGCGGTCGTGCGGGATCAGGCGTACGCTCATGACGCGTCAGAAGTGGGTTTGGGCGTCGCAGATCCTGCTGGGCCTGGCTGTCGGATGGTTTGTTTGGCGCGCACTGGCAAGGCAATGGAGCGAGTTTCTCCACCTCGACTGGAGTATGATCGCACCTCGTCCGGGTCTTCTTGCAGGTTCTGCCTGCATCGTCTTTACCACATACGCCCTGCTCATCGCGGCGTGGCGCTCGATCCTTCTCGGTTGGGGGGAGCGATTTAGTTTCCGAACCGCCATTCACGTTTGGGCAGTGTCGAACCTCGGTCGATACCTTCCCGGCAAGCTATGGAGCGTGGCTGGATTGGCCGTCCTGTCGCGAAGGGCGGGTGTCAGCGGGTTGGCGTCGATCGGAGCCGCCGTGGCCATGCAGGCTGTTGCTGTTGGAACCGCTGCCGCTGTCGCCGCCACGATGGTGCCGGCGGTGCTCAACCTATGGCAGTTGGGGATCGCGCTCTTGCTCGCGTTCGGTGTGATCAGCCTGCTCGCAAATCCACGAGCGCTCGCCGCGCTGCGCCGGATCAACAACGGAACCGGAACACTGCGGTCGCTGCCGGTGCACGTGGCGGTCGTCAGTTCAATCGTCATGACTTTGAGTTGGGTCGGATACGGAGTAGCGTTCTGGCTCCTGGCGCATGGGCTTCTGACCGATGTCGATCTGACGCTTCGGCTCGCGATCGGGGTGTTTGCCGTCGGCTACGTCGTCGGGCTGCTGGCGCTGTTCGCGCCGGGCGGGATCGGCGTGCGCGAGGCGGTGTATGTCGCCATGCTTACACCAGCCATGGGCTCAGGCGCAGCGCTTGCGCTCGCAGCCGGGTCCCGGTTGTTGCTAACCACTACCGAGCTGGCCGCGGCCGTTGTGGGAGCGGTTTTGAGGGAAAGTGACGACCAGATGACGATCGCGGCACTGCGGGAGGATGATGGACACGAATAGGACTGGCACCGACGACTCGTTCGTGCCTCCGGCCCAGCACGTTGTGGCCTTGCTGTTCCTCTCAGTCGGAGTGTTGCTGCTGTCGCTCCCAATGTTCAGCGGTGCCTTCATCGCATCACCGTACAACGACCAGTTCTTCAGTGGATACGCACTTCGCGAGTGGGCAGCCGTGCAGACGCGAGCACTAGGGCACGTTCCGTTGTGGAACCCTGAAATGTACGGTGGTTTGCCGTTCGTCGGCGCGATGCATGGCGACATCTTCTACCCCACGGCTTGGTTGAGGTTGATCCTCCCGACGGTGACGGCCATGAACATCGGATTCGCCGTGCACTATGTACTTGCCGGCTGGTTCATGTACTGGTTCCTCCAGGTTGCCCGGGTGCGGTGGGCAGGTAGGGTAACGGGGGCATTTGCCTATCAGCTGTCAGGTGTGATCGGCTCATATGTAAGTCCGGGTCATGACGGCAAACTCTTCGTGTCGACGTTGCTTCCCCTCGCGATCTTGGCGCTCGTCGTGGGAGGCCGCGATCGCCGGCCGGAGGGCTACGGATTGCTCGCGTGTACCACCGGGCTCGCCCTGCTCAGCCCGCATCCGCAGATGGTGCAGTACTACCTGGTCGCCACGGGGCTATTCGCAGTGTACGTCGGGATGCAGCGCCTTCCCCAGGACGGCCCGTCGGGCTTGGTCCGCGGGCTTGGCGCGGCACTGGCGGCGGTTGTCGTCGGTGTTGGTATCAGCGCCATCCAGTACTTCCCATTCTATGCCTACATCCCGTTCTCACCTCGTGAGGAATCGGTCGTCGCCGATTTCGCCTTCTCGACATCCTACGCCATCCCCTGGGCCCATCTTCCCGAGCTCGTTCTGCAGCGGTTTGCTGGTGAGACCTTCAGCGGGACATACTGGGGGCCGAATGGCCTTAAACTTCACAGCGAGTATCTCGGGCTCGGAGTTGTCGCGCTGGGCGCGCTCGGTATGCTCGATCGACAGCGACGGTCGATGGTGCGGTGGCTGCTGGTTATCGGCGTCTTGCTGCTGCTGGTTAGCCTAGGCGGGGCGACGCCGTTCTATCGCTTGTGGTGGAGTGTGGTGCCCTTCGTGAAATCGACACGAGCGCCAGGGATGGCGCTGTTCGCGGTCTCGTTTGTGTTGGCCACGTTTGCCGCATTCGGAGTGGATCGACTCGAACGACGCGAAGGCAGGTCACCGGCGACGGCCTGGCTCATCGTCGGCGCGCTCGTGCTCCTCTTTGCTTTGGCGGGCGTGTTTGAGGCGGTGGCCGGACTGCTCGCGCCTGTTGCCCGCGCGCCCGTGACCACGCTGGCAGCCTCGACCATCCGGAGCGGCGCGCTGGTCAGTGGGTGCGGCCTTCTCGCCCTGGCCGGCTTCGCGTGGGCGTGGCACCACCGCCGCATGCCGGCTGCCGTGCTCGTCTTGGGGATCCCCGTGATCGCTGCAACCGACCTGTGGGTAAATGCCAAGACCTTTTGGAACTACACGGACAATCCGCAAGAGGTCTACGGGACGGACCCCATCAAAGACTACCTCGCAACGCAGTCGCGGCCGATGAGAGTGTGGGACCTGTTGTATCCGGGGGCTTCACTCATGTCGGCCGGCATCTCGCAGTGGTACGGGCATCATGGTAACGAGATCCATGCGTTCGATGTGTTGAACGGGCGGGTCGGTATGGATTTGAGCTTTCGCAACCAAGGGCACCCAACCTTGATGGAGTTGTACGCGATCAACTACGTCCTCGTGCCGGTGGGTGCCGTTCAAGACTCACTGCCGGGCTACGAGCGAGTGCTCAACAACGTGACGACGTCGATCGGGGAGAACGGTGATGTGTTTCGACGTCGGGATCCGTTTCCCTACGCGCGGCTGATCCCGGGCGCAATCACGGCACCCCTGGAAGACGCGGTCAGAACGGTGCTCGATCCGCGGTTCCCTGTACGTCAGGTCGTGATCTTGGATGACGCCTACGCTGGTTCGGTCTCCCCGCTCGAGAGCCCGTTGCCTGCAGCGATGGACGCAATCGTCCAGATGGAGTTCTGGCAGCCCGGGTTCATGCAACTAGCCATAGTGGGTGGTGCACCCCGGGATGCCTACCTGCTTGTGAGCGAGAGCCACTACAAGGACTGGAAGGCGACGGTCGATGGCCGCGACACAGAAGTTGTGCGAGGTGACGCAGCTCTGATCACCGTTCCGGTCCCCGCCGGAGCTCGAGAAGTCGAACTTCGGTTTGTAAGTCCTGAATACACTATTGGGAAGCGTATTACGCTGGTGAGTTCAGGTGTCGCGATCCTCGCCCTGCTGGTTCCACTGGCAATGCGGGGGAGGAAGCCCCGTGTCTGACCTCGCCCTGGTGATCATCCCGACATACAACGAGGCGGAGAACCTGCCACAGATCGTACCACTCATTTTGGAGCAGGATCCCAGGCTCCGAGTGCTCGTGGTCGACGACGACTCACCGGACGGCACCGGGCGCCTGGCCGACGAACTGGCTGGGCGCGACTCGCGCGTCCACGTGATTCATCGGGAGGGAAAGCAGGGCCTGGGAACCGCCTACCTCGCGGGGTTCCGGTGGGCGCTGGAACGTGACTACGCATGCGTCTTTGAGATGGATGCGGATTTCTCTCACGATCCCAAGCATCTGCCACAGTTCCTCGACGCCATCCAGCAGGCGGATCTCGTATTGGGCTCGCGCTATCTTGAGGGGCGGGTGACGGTGGTGAATTGGCCCATGCCGCGTCTGCTGCTCAGCTACTGCGCGAACCTGTACGCCCGCGTGGTCACGGGGCATCGGCTGTTCGACGCGACCGGAGGCTTCAAATGTTACCGACGCGCGGTGATCGAGGCCATTGACCTCGACGCGGTCGGCTCCAACGGGTACGCGTTTCAGATAGAAATGAGCTTCCGGGCCCGGAGCCTTGGCTTCAAGATCGTCGAAATCCCGATCGTCTTCGTCGATCGGACCGAAGGTTCGAGCAAGATGTCCGGGAAGATCATCCGCGAAGCCGTGTGGGTCGTCTGGCGGTTGCGATTCCAGCATCTTCTGGGCCGACTGTGAGTGAGCGAATGCGATCGATTGACGCTCCGCGGAGCACGTGAGGTAGACCCATGACCGGCACCATCTTCTACAAGATGTCGGGATCGGGCAACGACTTCATCTTCCTGGATGGTCGCGCGAGTCCCCTGGAGATATGGCCGGCGGCGCGGATCCGGGACCTGTGCCGGCGGGGAGTGGGCGTCGGAGCGGACGGCTTCGTCATCTTGGAGCCAGGGTCCGGCCGCGATCGGGTGCGGTTCAATTTCTTCAACTCCGATGGGCACCGGGCCGACATGTGTGGTAACGGCGCGCTGTGCGCGGCCCGTCTGTCGTCCTGGCTCGAACTCGCGTCGTCCCAGGGGATGATCCTCGAGACCGATGCTGGGCCGGTAAAGGCCCGGTGCGTGGACGGCCCAGGTGAGCTCGCGGAAATCGTCGTTCCCACCCCGTCCAAGCCCCTGCGGGTAGATGTGCCGCTGGAGTCCGGCGAACAGGAGATTCACCTCCTGACCGTCGGCGTACCGCACGTCGTGGTGATTGTGGAGGACCTTCGGGTGCCGGAGCTCATGGAGCGCGGCCAGATACTCCGCGGGCATCCGGCCGTCGGGGAGGGCGGTGCCAACGTCAACTTCGCGGCGAGCGTCGGGGGCAGGTGGGCGATGCGAACGTACGAGCGCGGCGTGGAGGCGGAAACCTTGGCGTGCGGAACGGGCGCTGCGGCTCTCGCAACCGTGCTCCGCGATGTCCACGGCGACCTGGAAGGCGGCGAGCTCCCGGTTCGGACGGCGACCGGCCTCGAGGTGACGATAACCGGAATGGACGTCAGGACGGAGCCACCCCGGCTCCGCGGTGAGGGCCGCATGGTGTTCCGCGGCGTGCTTGGCTCGTGATTTGGGGGGCCGCGAGTGGCCGACCGGTCATTCGACAAGTGGCGTGAGCAGCCCTTAAGACGGTACGGGAAGGTCAGATGTGGCCGAACGGTGGGGAACCGGCTGCCGGTTTCCCACATTCAAACAGAGTCATACTTAACATAACATATCTTATACGCCATAACTTGATGTTCGCTAAACAGCGGCGCCTGACGAATCTCGACCCGCCTAACGCCGCTCAGTGGTCACGGCCTTCGGCCCCTGCGGACCGCATCCAACCACATGCCGCCGCCGGCCCTAACGCATCACTGACTGCAACTCTCCAAGACGGACCCCGGCTTCGATGGCGCTCGGCGACTCGGGATGGGCGCTCAGGATCATGCGGTACAATTCCAACGCCTGGGAGGTGTCTCCGCTCGTCGTGGCCGCCCGACCGGCGTCGGCAAGGTACTGCGCCGCCAGAAACTCGTAGGCGGCGGCCTCGGCGGCCTGGCGATACGCCGTGGCGGCGTCCGCGGGGTTCCCGGCATTCTCGAGCGCCACACCGAGGACCGCATACGCGGAGGCCAGGAACTCACCGCTCATACCACGTGCCAACGCCGCTCGGAGTTCCTGCGCCGCCACATCCGGCTGCTCCTGCGCCAATCGTACTCGCCCAAGGAGGATTACGGCCTCGCCCGCAGCGGCCGTGCCCGGATAACTGTCGATGAGTCTGGTAAGGTCGCTGGCGGCGAGCGGGTAGTTCTCCGCCTGCACCGACACCCGAGCCGCGTCCAACGCCGACTGTGCCGCCAAGGCGGTGCGTATCCGATACTCACGCACGAACCAAATGCCGCCGGCGAGGACAACGATCGCGGTCACGCCAATGCTCAGGAGCCGGCTGTTGTTGCGGACCCACGCAAGCAGTCGCTCCCCCTGGTCCTGGGGGCGCTGGTGTTGGTCGCTGGTAGCTGTGGTATCGGTCACTCGTCACCCATGTGCATGAAGGTCGTCTACCCTATCACTTGCGGGCACCCCTGGGGCTCACAGGTGCCCCTGACAGGACTCGAACCTGTGGCCTTCGGTTTAGGAAACCGCTGCTCTATCCACCTGAGCTACAGGGGCAATCCGGGAATTCTAATGGGTGGCTATGGCCCCACCAACCCGTGGCCACGCCAGAGACTAGCTCTGGTGTCGCGGATAGCTAAGTACGCTGTGGACCGCGAGCGGACTCACCGCCGCGCGGCCGGCGAGCTCCGTGAGTTCGATCAGCACGTTGGCGCCGACGGGCTCCGCCCCCGCCTGCCGGACGACCTGTGCGGCGGCCGCCACCGTCCCACCCGTTGCCAAGAGGTCGTCAACGATCAACACGCGATGCCCGGGCTCGAGGGCGTCCTGGTGGATCTCGATCGCGTCGGTGCCGTATTCGAGCACATACTCCGCCGTGTGGGTCTTCCACGGCAACTTCCCCTTCTTGCGGGCTGGCACCAAACCCGCGCCGAGCTTCTGTGCGAGCAGGGCTCCGAACAGAAAGCCGCGGGACTCGATGGCCAGCACGCGGTCCACGTCTCCCGTCACCCCTGTGTGCATGGCTTCCACGGCCCTACGCAGCAACTCGGGAACCAGCAGGAGTGGTGTGATGTCCCGGAACAGAATGCCCGGCGTCGGGAAGTCCGGGACATCTCGGATGGCATCGTACAACGCCCGGGTTCGAGAATGATCGTTCAGAGTGCCCTCCGTCTAACTAGATGATCGTAAACATCTTAGCTACAATCTCATCATGTGGAATACTCGTCTTTTCCACATTGGTGACCTCTGAGAAACGTGGGCCCCGAGCCACCACCAGTTCCAGCTCCCTGATCGCCTCTGGTACGCCAGCGGCCACGACCTCGACGCGTCCGTCCGGTAGATTTCGTACGCTCCCTGCCAGCCCAAGAGCCGTGGCTCGTCGGTGAATGAAATAGCGAAACCCCACTCCCTGCACGCGCCCGCTCACGCGGAGTCGCACCGCTGTGACATGGGGCGAGGATGAGGTCACTCGGTGGGGCCTCCACTCGCCTGCCCCGACCCGCTGCGGCGTCGCACGAGCACATACGCACCCACGATAAGCGCCAGCGCCGGCAAGAGGATGAGGCCGGCAATCGTACTATACCGATGAAACGCCGGCTGAGCGATGAGTTCGTCGATCCCGGCCACGACGGACGCGTTCTTGCCGACGTACCAGCCAATCGCGGCCAAGACCGCGCACCAAATGCCCGCGCCCAGCGACGTATATAGCGCGAACCGATCGAGCCGCATCCTCGATAGCCCAGCAGGGAGCGAAATCAGTTGACGGATGACGGGAATCAACCGCCCGACAAACGTGCTGATCTCTCCGTGTCTGCGAAAGAACTCTTCGGCGCGATCCAGGGACTGTTCCCGGATCAGGACGTACCGAGAGTACCGGTGCAGCAGCGGGCGACCCAGCCAGAGCGCCACATAGTAGTTGAACACCGCCCCGATGAGGCTCCCCGCCGTGCCCGCGGCAAACGCCAAGACGGCGCTCATCCGACCCTGCGCCGCGAGGTATCCCGCTGGAGGGAGGACGACTTCACTGGGAAACGGAAAGAACGACGACTCCAGTGCCATGAGCAGCATAATGCCGGGATACCCGAGCCGGAAGATCGTCTCGGTGATCCAGGTGACCGCAGCTTCAAACATCGCCCATCACGACTCGGCCTCCTGTGCAAACCCGTGGCGACCGATCAACGGCACGAACCGAGCGGCGCCGAGTTCGCGCTGCTCGTAGGTGTCCCCTCGCCGCCGCACCAGCAACAGCCGCTGCGACCCCCCGCCGTGCACCGGGGCGACCAGGTGACCGCCGTCCGACAACTGCGCCAGCAACGGAGCGGGAATGGACGGCCCGGCAGCGGAAACCAGGATCGCGTCGAATGGGGCCATCGGGGCCCAGCCCAGTGAACCATCCCCGGTTACAAGCGTCGCCGCGGTGATCCCTGCCGACCGGAGCGCCGCCCTGGCCTGCACGGCCAGCTCATTCACCCGTTCGACGCTGACGACGGTGTCGGCCAGCATCGTCAGGAGTGCCGTCTGGTAGCCGGATCCCGTTCCGATCTCCAACACTCGTTCCCTTCCCCCCAACTCCAGCGCCTGAAGGTATTTGGCCTGGGTACTTGGCTGCGAGATCGTCTGACCCTTCCCGATGGGGAGCGCGACATCCTCATACGCGCGGTGACGCACCGCCTCGGGCACGAACAGGTGACGCGGGGTCTCGCCGAACGCCCGGAGGACGGCGAGATCCTCGATGCCGTGTTTCCTGAGCTGCTCCACGAGGCGAGCGCGGTAGCCGCCGTAGGTGTCCCTCATCCTCCAAGACTCCAACCGCGCACGGCTTCGAGCAGCTGATAGTTCGTGAGATCGACGTGGAGCGGGGTCACCGAGATGTATCCCTGTTCGATCGCGCGGAAGTCCGAATCTTCGCGGCCGGACCAGGAGATTTGGCCGCCGCCGATCCAGTAGACGCGACGCCCCCAGGGGTCCTTCGTCTCCGCCAGGGAATCGGAGTACACGCGTTTCCCGAGGGTCGTCACTCGAATGCCGCGGACCTCGTCTCCCGGGATCGCCGGCAGATTCACGTTCAGCAGCGTGTCACGCGGGAAGTCGGCGACGGCGACGATGGACCGCACGAGCCGCTCCAGCCACGGCCGGTGGCTGTCGAGCAGGTCCAGCCGGCTCCCCGCGAAGGACACCGCCACGCCGGGAATCCCGAGCGACAACCCTTCCATCGCCGCGGCCACCGTGCCGGAGTACAAGACATCCTCGCCCATGTTGGGTCCGTGATTTACCCCCGAGAACACGAATGCGGGCTTGGAGTCCAGCAGCTCGCCGAGGGCAAGCAAAACACAGTCGGTCGGGGTTCCGTCGACCTGGTACGATCCGTCCTCGCGCAGCGTCGCGCGCAGCGGCCGGCTGAGCGTTAGGGAGTTGCTGGCGCCGCTCTGCTCCCGGTCCGGCGCCACGACGGTCACCTGTGCGACACTGGCACATACGTCGGCGAGGACGTTCAGCCCCCGCGCGAGTATCCCATCGTCGTTACTGACGAGGATCTTCAACGGGAATCTTCTTGCCGTCCAGGATATCTGCGATCGCCCGCAGTTCGGCGGTCAGACTCTCGAGTGTTTCGTGCTGCAGCGCGTGGCGGGCTTCCTCGCGAAGGTCTCCCGTACGACGGTATTGCTCGATGCGGCGGCGGGCGCCCTCGATCGTGTACTTCTCGTTGTACAGCAAGTGCTTGACCAGGAGAATCAACTCGATCTCACGTCGCTGGTACACGCGGTTGCCCGAACGGTTCTTGGCGGGGTTCAGGAAGCGAAACTGACTTTCCCAATACCGCAATACGTGTGGCTTGAGATCGGTGAGCTGGCACACGTCACCGATCGAGAAGAACTCCTGTACCGGCTGCGAGGCGGTCATCGCCAGTTCTCGGGTTTCGGCTCGCGGTCCATCAGGTCTCGCACGGCCTGGCGCGGGCTCTTCCCTTCGAACAGGATCTGCTCGACTTCAGTCGCGATCGGGAGCTCTACGCCGAACCGGAGTCCCAACTGCCTCGCGGCCTTCGCCGTGCGCACGCCCTCCGCCACCGTGCGGCGCTCTCCGAGGATCTGCTCGAGTGTCTTGCCCTTGGCGAGCTCGACACCTAGGGTACGATTGCGGGACAGGGCTCCCGTCGCCGTAAGTACGAGATCCCCCATGCCGGCCAAGCCGGCGAATGTGAGGGGGTCCGCACCCATGGCGACGCCCAGCCGAGTCATCTCCGCGAGCCCACGGGTGATCAGCGCGGCCAGAGAATTGTGGCCGAGCTCCAAGCCGTGAAGCATCCCGGCGGCGATGGCCACGACATTCTTGAGGGCGCCGCCCAGTTGCACTCCCACCACGTCCCGGGAGGTGTACACCCGAAAACTCCTCGTCGTGAGGATGCGCTGCGCCAGGACCGCCACCTCCTCGTCCGTCGACGCCGCAACGACGGCTGTGGGATCGCGGCGGTACACCTCCTGAGCGAAACTCGGTCCCGAAAGTGTGGCCAGGCGGATTCCGGGCAGCGTCTCGCTCAGGACGTCGGTCATGACTTTGAGAGACTCTCCTTCGAGTCCCTTGGACACGCTCACGACAGCCGGTCGCTCCGAGCCATTGAGAACTTGGCCGACCCGCTCCGCCACGGCGCGCGTGACGTGCGACGGCGTCGCGAAGATCGTCAGGTCCGCCGCCTCGAGCGTCTCGCCCAGATCGCCTGACGCCACCAGCCCGCGGTCCAACGGGCAGCCCGCCAGGAAGAGCGCGTTGGTGTGGTCGCGGTTGATCGATTCCACCACCTCCGCCTCATGCGCCCAGATCCTCACGTCGTGCCCCTCATGGGCCAGGAGGTTGGCGAGCGTCGTTCCCCAACTGCCGGCCCCAACGACGGCAATCCGCATCATGCCCTGCCCGCCGACGTCGCGCTTCGGGAAAACCGATTCTCCGTTCCGTCGATCAGTCGGCGGATGTTGGACCGGTGTGTGAACAGTATGAACAGCGCGAGCCCAACGCCCAGCAGCAGCGTCGTGTCCGCCGTCGGGTAGATCAGCCATACGAGCAGCGGGAAGCTGAGTGCGGCCACCATGGACGACAGCGAGACGAATCCCGACAGGGTCAGCGTCACGCCCCAGACGCCGGCGGCGCCGAGCAGGGCAAGTGGGGCCAACCCCAGCACCACACCGGATGCCGTTGCCACGCCCTTGCCGCCCTTGAATCGCACGAAGACGGAAAACACGTGCCCGATGACGGCGGACAGCCCGATCACCACGGGAAGCCACAGTTGGTCGAACTGGCTGCGCGCGAGCGCCACCGGTCCGAGCCCCTTGCTCACGTCGAACAACGCCACCGGGATCGCGAACCGCCAGCCAAGCACGCGATAGACGTTGGTGGCACCGAGGTTCTTGCTACCGTGTTCACGCAGGTCCAGTCCGGCGCCCAATCGTGCGGCAAGGAAGCTGGCCGGGATCGCGCCCACGAGGTAGGCGCCCACGATCCAGAGGGCGGTCGTCACGACCGGCCTCGCTTCTTTCGGAAGCGCATGCGAATCGGCGTTCCCTCGAGGTCCCAGCGATCGCGAAACCCCTTATCGAGATACCGCTCGTAGGTCTCCGAGATGCCCTCGGGACGGTTCGCAACCAGGGCGAAGGCCGGGGGCGCGGTTCCGATCTGTGATCCGTACAGCAGCTTCACCTCCACGCCGCGCGAGGTCGGGGGCTCGTGCCGCGCGACCAGATCGCGGAGCACGCGGTTCACTTCAGCCGTCGGTATGCGCCGTTGCCGCCTGGCTTGCACCTCGACGATCAACTCCAAGAGTCGACGGACCCGCTGTCCGGACAACGCCGAGACGTACACGAACGGCACCATGCTCAGCAGCGGAACCCGAACCGCCAAGTCACGCTGTCCTCGAGCGGCTGTGTTGGGATCCTTCTCGAGAATCAGATCCCACTTGTTCACCGCGATGATCAGGCCGGCACCGCGGTCCCACGCTGCCTGTCCGATCTTGATGTCCTGAGCGTGCACTCCCGAGGCGGCGTCAACCACCAAGACGCAGACATCGGCTCGCTCGATGGTGCGATGGGTCCGGAGGGTCGAGTAGAACTCGATCTCATCCTCTACTTTCGATCGCTTCCGTAACCCCGCAGTATCAATGAAGTTGAGGGTTGTCTGCTCATATCGCAAGGGGGAATCCACCGCGTCCCTGGTCGTACCGGCTTCCGGCGCCACCACATGGCGCTCGACGCCCAGCAGCCGGTTCACCATGCTGGACTTGCCAACATTCGGTCTGCCCACCACTGCAACGTTCACGATCCCTTCAGCGGCTTCGTTCGCGCCCGCCGGCAATGCCTGGACGAGCCGATCGAGCAGATCGCCACTTCCCCGCCCCGTCGCGGCGGACACGGGGTGGGGATCCCCGAGTCCAAGCTCGTGAAAGACGAGATACGACGTGTCTTCGGCCAACTCGTCCGCCTTGTTGGCGACCAATACGACGCGATCGTGATGCGCCCGGAGCAGGCCCGCCACCTCGTGATCTGCCGGGTGCACGCCTGCTTGGGTGTCGACGAGGAACGCGATCACATCCGCATCGGCGATCGCCAGTTCGACCTGGCGGCGCACGGCGGTACTGAGCGCGTCCGAATCGGGAATCCATCCTCCCGTGTCGACCAACCAAAACGAGCGTCCCGCCCACTCCGCGCGGGCAAAGTTGCGATCGCGCGTGACGCCGGGGCGCTCATCCACGATTGCCGGCCGGCCTCCGAGAATGCGATTGAAAAGGGTGGACTTGCCGACGTTGGGTCTGCCGACGATTGCTACGGTCGAGCGGCTCACGGGGCGGCCTCGGTCAGCGCGTCCGTGAAGCAGTACGAGTATCGCAAGGGCACGCGCACCTGCTGGGCCAGTGCGAGCATGTCCATGCCGTCGAGGAACAGCCCTTGGTCGTTGACGGCTTCCCCGGGGAGGAGGGCCAGGTCGAGATCGGCGTGCCGCTCGATCGCGGCGCGAAACGCCTGGCCCGGCAAGAGGGCCGCGGACGTCACGCGCGGACCGAAGAGCGAGTTCTCCAACTCGACGAGTCGAAACTCGGCCCGCGTGGCCTCACGCAATGGTGCCAGCACCTGCGGCATGAGGCGCCCCATGGCGGTGCCGGTGAACACCCCGATGGTCAGCCCCGCGACTTCGGTCAACCGGGCCCGCTCCGCGGCAATCCGCTCCTGGAGATAGCGCACGGCGCCGACCCCGTTCTCGACCTGCTCGAATCCGTCGTATGCGGCGGCGGGCGGGAGCTCAACGCCGGCGCCAAGATAGAGGTCGTCCGAGCCGTATACCCAGTGGAACCCGCGTTCGCGCAGCGCCCGGCGCGCGAACCGTTCCACCGCCGTGAGGGCGGCCCTGCACTGCTCGGACGTAAGCTCGCGCACGAGATGGTGTTTCGAGAACTCGGTGAGGGCAACGGGGACCACCGAAACGGAGAGGATCGGTGCACCAAGAGTGTAGAGATCCTCGAGGCTCTGCTCCAAGACACGGGCATCGTTCACACCCGGTTGCAGCACGACCTGCGTGTGGAATTGGATCCCATGCTGCGCGAACGTCGTCAACTGCTCGATGACGTCCGGCGCTCGTGGATTCCGCAGCAGGCGCCGCCGGACCACGGGATCCGTTGCGTGGACGGAGACATAGAGCGGCGAAAGCCGATACTCGATGATCCGAGCGGTGTCGCGGTCTTTGAGATTGGTGAGCGTCGCGAAGTTGCCGTAGCGGAATGACAGCCGATAGTCGTCGTCCCGAACGTACAGAGTCGCCCGCAGTCCCTCGGGCAGCCCGTCGACGAAGCAGAAGTCGCAGCGATTGCCGCAGCGCCGGATTCTCGGCGGCTCGACCTCGACGCCCATGGGCAGCCCTTCGGGACGCTCGGCGTCGAACTCGATCTGCTCTCCCTGCGGCGACCGCGCCTCGAGGATGAAGCGATCGACCGCGGTCAGAAACTCCCAGTCGAGGAAGTCATCGAGTTCCCGCCCGTCGACCCGCTCGAGCACGAAGCCCGGCTCGATACCGAGTTCCGCGCCGAGTGAGTTGGGGGCCACAGAGACGACTTCGATCATGGCTTGCGGCGCGCAGTTGTTTCCTGGAGGCAGAGTGAAAACCCCCGCAGAAGATTGGGTCTCCTGCGGGGGGAACTCCAAATCGAGAGCGGGCGACCGGATTCGAACCGGCGACGTCCAGCTTGGGAAGCTGGCATTCTACCCCTGAATTACGCCCGCAGGCCTTGTATCACAACAAGTTAGGATTCAACGCAGCCTGAATCTATGGCGATGCGATCTCGCAGCAAGGGCGCTGTGGTCGTTCAATCTCGGTCCTCCGGTGCCGACGTTCCTTCTAAGTCCACCCGCTAGGAGTTCATCGGATCGACGGGGGTCGCTCGGCAGGCGGGCAGAACCACCGGCACCCACTGCCGTGGCGCGTGCGGTGATGACGGCGGCATTCCGCGTGTTCAACGCTCCCATTGCCCGGCGATATCTCGAGCCTCGAACCGGGGACCTACACGATTCGGCTCATCCTCACCACCGAGCGCGGCGAGCGGGCCGAATCTGAACGCGAGTTTCGCGTTGTGAGTCCTTGAAGGATGTGGGCGCATACTTGTGCCCGAAATCCACCGGTTCGCAGAACATGAGTGGGCATCCCCCGACGACGTACTCGATACCATGCCTATTGCACGCATCGACCGCGTCGGGTGACACGCTGCCCTCCCCGAACGCCCGATGGCACCAGACGCGCCGCACGCCCGCTTCGGCACATTGCTCCACGACCGTGCGCGCGACCGACGGATGGGTGCCGATCACGACACCGTCCAGCACGCCCGGTACGGACGCGACGTCGGGATAGCAGGTTTCGCCTTCCACCTCGTCCGCGTTGGGGTTGATCGGGAACGTCTCGAAGCCACAACCGCGGAGATTCTTGAAGACCGCATTGGCCGCTACGTCGCCGCGCCGCGAGACGCCAGCCACTCCGAAGCGCTTGCCATCGAGGAACTCACGAATGGATCGGGTACCGCCGCCATAATCCCCCCCTTTGCTCACGCACCCCGACGTCCGCGGTGGCGCGCTCCCGAGGAGGGCTCCTAGGATTGGGAGAGGCAGCCGACCTCCAACTCGTAGCGCTCGCTCGGCACGTACGTCGAACCTAGGCGAGGGGAACTGCGCGCACGAATTGCTCGACGGCCCGCGACCTCCTTGCTAGGATCCCACCTTGTAGCGGTAGCCCACAACGCCGGGCGCGCTGGCGGTGACTGAGAACGACGCGAACCCCTTGGCGTCCACCGTGTCGCCGCCCGAGGTCCGTGTTTCGACAACCGTGCCATCTTGGGTCAGGAACTCGAACGTGATCTGTGGCACTGTGACCCTCGAGCCGCGCTGATTCACGTATCGGCCCTGAATATTGTACACGCCGCCCGAAGACTCGGCGTAGTAGACCTCCATCTCCACCGGGAGCTGGCCGATCCTGGCCAACGCCTGATCGGTAGCGCGACTGTCGTTCCCCATCTGGTGCGCGGCTGCCAATAATCGCAACGCCTCGGCGCTCAACGGGTCCGCCTCAAGAATCCGCTCGACGGTCTCATGCATGGCCGTCGTAGCCGCCGCGCGATCCGCGGCCGGCAAATCGTCGCTCTGGGCGACGGAGCGATACACATTGGCGAGGTCGTACATCGCCGGCAGAGCGTACGGGTTCTTCGCGACGCCCATACGAAGGGCATCCGCCGCGAGCGAGAACTGCTCCGCGAGATACAACGCCCGCCCAGTGGCGAACAGCGACGCCGCATCCATTGTTTCACCTTGCGAAAGCGCTTCCTCGTACAACTTCATGGCCCGCGCTTCGTCCCCGGCGTTGGCATAGGACTCCGCGATCTTGACCATCAGCGACACATCACCATCGCGCAATTCCCGCAACTTCTCGTAGTACACGGCAGCGGAATCCCACTCGCCCAAGCCTGTGAAGATCTCGCCCATCGACTCAACGGACGTGATGTAGTTGTCCTGACGCTCGGGATTCTCCATTGGTCCCAAGTCCAGCACGATGCGGAAGTGTTCCAAGGCGCTCTCAAAGTCGCCGTCGTCGCCATCGAGACGGGCGAGATAGTAGTGCGCCAGGTTGTCGTCCGGTCTGAGGATCGCTGCGTCGGTGAGCAGCGCACGCGCGCCATCAAACGCACCACTCTGGAGGGAGTCCACCGCGGAGTTGATGAGCTGCACCCAGGATAGCTCCCGGTAGTAGTCCATGTCCGTCTTGCACGCGGCCGCCAGCGCTTCCGCACGATCGAACGACGAATCCATCCCGGCGAGATCTCCGCGCAGCTGATGCGCACGTCCCAAGAAGTACCACACCGCCGGGTTCTCCAACTCACCGCGTTCCAGCGCCTCCTTGAGCGTGCGCTCGGCATTGGCCCGCATCTCCTCGCGCTCCGCCGCGGTCGCAGCCTCGTACGCGCCACGAAGATACTTCTCCGCCTGATCCACCAAGAAATAGCTCCGCGACAGCTCACACCCGGGCCCGCGATACGGCTGCTGCGCGCTGACGCTCTGCGGCACCACCACCCCCGCCACGAGGCCGATCACGACCAACAGAATTCGTTTCATCACTTCTCCTCAGCTCCTGCGTTCGGTCCGTTGTCCCATTGTTCCCCTGTTCCATTGTTCCACACTTCTCGCGCCAGCGTCTCGGCGTCTCGCGCAACTTCCAGTGCAGGACGCTCGAGTCGATTGGCCGCCCGTACCACGTCGTCGAACTCCGCTTTGAACCGCGTCCCGGCAGGGTTCTCCCACACCTTGATCCGTACCCGTCCACCGCCCGCAAGCTCCACTTCTGTCTGCTGCCTGGCCAAGGTCGAGCGGCGGGTCAGCGTGCGGCGAACCCCACCGGTCGTGCTGTTGGCAAACAGCGCCGCGATCACGTCGTCGGCTCGCGACGGAGGCGTCACGACCTCGATGCGGAGCGCCACCCGTCCCTTCTTGCCTTGCGTCGGCCACACCACACACTCGAGTGCGCCGGTTGCGAAGAGCGCCGCGCGGAGCGGCTCGAGGTACTCGGGCGGCAGATCGTCCACGTCCGTAGACAGCACCTCGACCAGGCCGGCCTCCGACGCGAGGTTCGCGAGCATTAACCGCAACGCGTTGGGATACCGCGCCGGGTCTCTGGTACCCGCGCCCCAACCGGTAGCTTGCAGGCGCCACCCGGTCGGCGCCGGACCGTCGCTCAAAACGCGGAGCAATGCCGCACCCGTCGGGGTGGTCGCCTCGCCCTCCACCGGCCCATCCGAGCGAATCTCGATGCCCTCCAGCAACAACGCCGTTGCCGGCGCCGGCACCGGAAGCCGTCCGTGAGCGGCATCGACCCACCCGGAGCCGACGGCCACCGGAAGGTGATACACCGCCTCGACGCCCAGCGTTTGCATCCCCCACACGCCGCCCACGATGTCGAGCACCGCGTCCACTGCCCCAACCTCGTGGAGATGCACCCTCTCAGCGGTCGTTCCGTGCACCCGTCCTTCCGCCTCCCCCACGAGACGAAACGCCCGCACCGCGCCGTCCCTCACGGAGTTCGGGAGGCCGGCAGCCTGGACGAGCCCGATGAGCTCACCGATGTGACGACCGTGGCGGGCGTCGTCGCCCGATTCGGGCATCCGGAACTCGACCTTGGTACAGGCGAGCGAACAGCGCTCGGTGCGCTCGATCTGGACGGTCACGCCCGCAAAGCCAAGGCGCGCCGGCAGGGCCCGCAGCCAGTCCGGATCGAGTCCGGCATCGACCTGTGCGCCCAGCAGCATGTCGCCGGCAATACCGGCAAACGGATCCAGGATGGCGATACGCATGTATGGGTGTTCCGACCGGCTGAATATCGACAGCTAGCTGCGATATAGCCACCCGGCGCCGGTGTTGAAAAGGACCACCCGGTCGGTGGGTGATACCGCACCCTGTTGCAGTAGGACACGCAGTCCCGCCAACGTCGCGCCGCCCTCCGGACTGGCATCGATGCCCTCGACGTGCGCGAGGAGTCGCTGATCGTCCACCATCGCTTCGTCGGGCACGGCGACCGCACCGCCACCCGTCTCCGCGATGGCCCTGAGCATCAAGGCGCCTCCGAGCGGCGCCGGAACGCGTAGCCCCCAGGCGATTGTTTGCGGGTCTTCCCACCGCTCCGTGCGGTCCGCTCCCGACAGCACGGCCTTAACCACGGGTGCACACCCGCTGGACTGCACGCTATAGAGCCTGGGTGCACGCGCACCCTCCACCCAGCCCGCCTTGAGTAGCGCCCGGAATGCGACCCACATGCCGATCAGTCCGGTTCCCCCCCCCGTGGGGTAAACGACGGCGTCGGGTAGTTCCCACCCCAGCTGTTCGGCGACCTCCAGGCCCAAGGTCTTCTTGCCCTCGATTCGGTACGGCTCGCGCAGGGTGCTGACGTCGAAGGCACCGGTTCGGGCGGCGTACTCGCGGGAGGCTCTCCCACAGTCGCCGATGTGCCCGTCGATCAGACGGACTTCGGCCCCGTAGGTCTGCATCTGTTCGAGAATACGCGGCGGTGTACCGGCCGGGGTAAACACGGTCGCCGCCAGCCCGACGCGGCTTGCATAGGCGGAGAGCGCCACCCCCGCGTTGCCCGCCGTCGGCACGGTGAATCGCTCGACCCCGGCTCGCACCGCACGGGTCACCGCCGCCGAGAGACCCCGTGCCTTGAACGAGCCCGTCGGATTCTGCGACTCGTCCTTGACGAACAACCGGGTCATGCCCAACTCCTCTCCCACCACGCGCGCGGCGATGAGGGGCGTCCCGCCTTCGCCCAGGGTCACCGGTGCCTCGTCGTCGCGGATGGGGAGCCACTCCCGGTAGCGCCACATGGTCCACGGCCGACCGGCAAGATCGGCGCGCGTGGCGGCAGCCGGCGCGGCGGGGTATCGGATCAGCCATGGTGCTCCGCAGGCGGTACAGACCGTGGGTGTGCCGTCTGCGAACGCGCTCGCGTCACAGGCCGAGCAGGAGAGTGTCCACAATGGAGTCATGATTGCAGGTGCTCGAGTATGCGGTTGGCGAGTGTCTGGGAGAACCCTGGAAGGCTCGCGATCTCCCCGACGGTGGCCGTCCGGACACCCGCGAGACTGCCGAACCGTTCTAGTAGGATGCGCCGTCGATGGCCCCCGACCCCGGGTACGTCCAAGAGTTGCGACGTGATCGTGCGCGCCGCGCGCTGCTGTCGGTTGTACGCGATCGCAAAGCGGTGAGCCTCGTCCCGCGCTCGCTGGAGCAACCGCAGCGATGGCGCACGCGGCGATAGCTTGAGGCTGTCCCTGCGGCCCACCAGGAACACTTCTTCCTCGCGTTTCGCCAGCGACACGAGCGGGCGATCGCCGAGGCCAAGTTCACGCATGACCCGGTGGGCGACCGCCAGCTGGCCCTTCCCGCCATCGATGACCGTGAGGTCGGGGATCGGCTTGCCTTCGTCGAGCCGTCGGGAGAAGTATCGCCGCACCACCTCGTCGATGGCAGCAAAGTCGTCCGGGCGCGCGCTGCCTGGATGGTCCGTTTGCTCCCCGCGCACCTTAAAGCGACGATACTCGCTCTTCTTCGTTCGCCCGCCCTCGAACCACACGAGGGCGCCGACGGTGTCTTTCCCCTGACTCGTCGAGATATCGACGCACACCATGCTGCGTGGCACGGATGGGAGGCCAAGATCGCGGCCGAGCGCGTAAACGGGGTTCTCGGCGCGTTCTTCAGTCTCCAGGGACTCTATTCGAAGGCTCTCCATGAGATGTTGCGCGTTCTGCTCCGCAAGCTGAACGAGACGCCACTTGGCGCCCCGCTGGGGAACGGTCCACGCAGCCTCGGGCATCAACTCACGGAGCGCGGTGAAGTCGGCCGGCGGGAACGGCAGCGCGACGGTTCGCGCCCTGCCCTCCGCAAGTCGGTAGTAGCCCACCAAGAAGGCCCGCAGGATGTCCGCGTCGTCCGTTCCCTCAAGATTCTGGAAAAAGCGATGTTCCCGGGCGATGACCTTGCCTTGCCGGACGCGGACCAGCACACCGACGACGTCATCTCCGTCGCGCACGATGCCGATCGCGTCGGCGTCGCCTCCCCCCACTACCTCGACGGCGGCGGGACGCTCAAGCTGATCCAGCCAGTGGAGTGCGTCACGGATCTCGGCCGCCCGCTCGTAGCGCATGGCGGTCGATGCCTCCTCCATCCGCAGCCGCAGCCGGCGGCGCACCTCCACCGTCTTGCCTTCGAGGAATGCGAGGACATCCTCGATCATGCGCCGGTAGTCCTCCGGCGACTGGAGACCGGTACACGGAGCTTTGCAGCGGTGGATGTGGTAATCCAGGCAGGGTCGGTCCGGGGCTTCGGTGGGCAAGGCGTAGTGGCACGAGCGTACGGTGAAGATCCGGCGAACGATGCGAAGCGTACGCCGCAAGACTCCGACATCCGTGTAGGGACCGAAGTACCGCGCGCCGTCCAACTGCACCCGCCGCACCACGAGCACCCGCGGGAACGGTTCTCCAACAGTGACGGCGATCCGCGGATAACTCTTGTCATCACGCAGCTGCAGGTTGAAACGTGGCCGATACTCCTTGATGAGATTGCTCTCCAGAAGGAGGGCCTGTGACTCGGTTGGGACGACGATGGTCTCGACGTCGGCGATGTGCGTGCGGAGCAGCGCCCGCCATGGGTCGTCCGACGCGTCGGCGGCGAAGTAGCTGCGTACGCGTTGCCTGAGACGCCCGGCTTTGCCCACGTACAGCACGTGTCCGGCCGGGTCCTTCCAGAGGTACACGCCTGGACTGTTCGGCAGCGAGCGGAGCGTGCGGTCCACCTTCTCGGGAATCGTCATGCGCGTGAGGCGAAGACTATCCGCGAGTCACCCGCCTCAACAAGGCACGCGCTTCGGGATGGCCCGCCAACGCGGTGAGCGCCAGATAGGTCGTCGCCATCACCGTTGCTCCAACGAGGAGCCCGAGCCACTCGGAGGGAGCGACGGCGTCCGCCGCCCACCCCCCTGCCCACGCGGCGGGTACCGTCGCCAGGACAGCGGCGAATACGGCTTGCAGATGAGGCCGAAGGAGAATCCTCCCAATCCGGCGCCGCAGGAACACGTAGTTCAACGACATGTTCGCGTGCGCGGCGATCGCCGCACCGAGCGCTATCCCCACCGGCCCCAACCGCTGCATCAACAAGTAGGCGGACACCGCCGAGATGATCACCGACAGGATGGCGATGCGTACCGGCGTCTTCGTGTCGCCGAGGGCGTAGTGCCCCGACGCGAAGAGCTTCACGGTCGCCTGTGCCGGGATGGCGATCGCGTAGGCGCTGAGCACCGCCCCCGCGAGGGCGACCTGGGCGTCACCGAACGCGCCCGTGCGGAACAGCGCACCCACGGTCACAAATGCAAGGGCAGCGAGGGCGGCGGCGCCCGGCACGACGAAGAAGGCCACGCGACGAGTGCCGTCCGCCAGACGCGCCCGCACGGATTCGGCGGTGTCCGCGGCCACCGCCCGGCTGAGTTCCGGAAGGGCGACTGCGGCGACGCTCACGCCGAACAGCGACACGGGGAGCATCGCGAGGAGTTGCGCGTACCCGAGAATCGCCACCGCCCCCTGCTCCAGGAGCGATGCGAGTTGCGTGTCCACGATACTGGAGATCTGATACGCGCCGGCTCCCAGTACCACCGGCGCCCACCGGACGATCACCCGGCGGGCGTCCGCGGAGCGCGCCGCGAGACTCCAGCGCATGGGCCCGGCGAGCCGCAGCGTCGTCGGCAACTGCACGACCACCTGGAGAACGCTCCCCGCCAACGCACCGACGGCCAGGGCCACCGCCAGGGGTGCACCGATCAGCACGCCGCCGAACGCCAGGAGCGTCGCGATTTGTGCGATGTTCCACAGAGCAGGTGCCGAGTAGGACAGAAAGAAGTGTCGGTGCGCGTTGAGGACGCCAAGGCACCAGGCGGACAGGATCATCACACCGGACATCGGGAACAGGATCTGCACGAGCGTGACGGTGATTCTGCGCGTCTCGCCCGAGAACCCCGGTGCCACGATATCCGTGATGATCGGTGCCAGCGCGATGCCCGCTAGGGCGGCGGCGGCGGTCAGGAGCACGAGGAGAGAGGCGATGATCCCCGCGACGCGCCCCGCTCCCTCCTCGTCCCCTCGTTCCAACAGACCGGCGTACACGGGAATAAAGGACGCCGACAGCGTTCCCTCGCCCAGCAGGTTCCGCAGCGCGTTCGGGATGCGGAGCGCCGCGCGAAACGCGTCGGCCGCCGGACCGTCCCCGAAATAATGAGCGAAGACCCGTTCGCGCACGAATCCCAGAAGCCGCGCGGTCAGAATCCCGGCGCCCACCGCGCTGGAAGCGCGCGCGTCCGAGACCCGCCCGCCCTGCCCCGTCCCGCTAGTCACCACTGCCCGCCTGCTCGCCCCCCGCGTTCACCCATCTGAGACACTCGGCGTACACGTCGTCCAGGAACGCCCGTCCGTACCGCACCAGGTAATGGGCAACGCTGAACACGCGCTCTTGCGGACGACCGTGCGGGAGGAGATTCGCACTCGCCTTGGCCAGCTGCTGCTGCACGATTTCGTTTTGCTTCTTCAGATGAGCAATGAGTTTTTTCTCGAGGTCGGACACGCCTCCGAGTGCCACATTACGGGTGTGCTGCACGGTCTTCTTCATGGTGGGATCGATTTCCACCGCGGCCTGCTCGAGACGAGCGAACTCCGTGCCGAGCGCCCGGCGAAGCCCCGCGATCGCCTCGGCGGCCTCCGTCGGCATGGCTTCCCGGGCGAGCGACCCCTCCAGGTGGCCCTCCGGCCCCCCGAGGTCCTCCGGCACGATGTCGTACTTCTGGAGGACTTTGGCAATCTTCGCCTCGACCACCCTGCCGGACCACCGGGGGACGGGCATCTGTCTCCGGACACCGAGGATCGCGTAGATGGGCTCACACTGGGGCAAGTACGCGAGTTCCCCCGGGCCTCCCACGTACGCCACCGTCGGCAGCAGCGCGGCCTCGACCACCGGCCGAAGCAGCACGTTGGCCGATAGCCGTTCCGGCTCCAGCGAGGCAATCGTCCGGAGGTCGTCGAGCGACAGCTTCTCGCCGGAGCGGCGCGTTCTGAACCGTTCCGATCCGTCCAGCACGAGCCGGTCGCGTCCCTGGCTGGCCTCGAGCATTACCAGGGTTGCGCCATCCCCGACGCCGACCGGCGCGGCGGCGCCGGCATCCTCGAGCGCGGCCGCGCCAGCGCTGAGTGCCGCATCGAGCCGCTCCGCCTCTTCGAGCGCCCGCACGAGATACGGCGCGGCGGCCCGCTTGGCTGCTCGGGCCGTTGAGCGGTACACCACGACGCCGTGCGGTCCGAGTAGGTCGGCCATCGATTCGGCGAACGCCGAGGCGATGTCGCGGGTGGGTTCCCAGAAGCGCTGCAGCCACGCCGTCACATCGGGTGCGAATTCCGTCTGCGGCAGGGTGGCCAGGGCCGCGGCAAGCGCATGCTCGACGTCCGATCCGAGGGGTTCGCGGTAGAGCGGCAACTGCGGCGCGTCGGGTGGCCGGTCGCGAAGCACCAGGGTCTCCACCGCGTTGTCGGCGGTGAGCAGGTGCACGTGATTCGCCTCGGCAAAATCGTGGTCGTCTCCGGCAACCCAGAATACCGGAACCACGGGCCGGCCCGCGAGCTGCTCGCACCACTGCGCATATGCCGCCGCGGACAACGCCTTGTACACCGCGTACAAGGGGCCCGTGAACAGCGCGGGCTGCTGACCGGTGGTGACGCAGAGCGCATCGCCCGCCAGGAGCTGCGCGAGACGCGGTTCCGCGGCACCCACGGCGAGGAACGCCGACGCCAGGTCTGGGGCGAGCGAGGAGGACTCACGGCCGCGCAGGAGCGTGACGGGTGACTCGGGCGGCGCCGCGATGGGCGTGGTGTCGATGCGGACGTTCATCGGCGGGCGCTAGGCCTCACCTTTGTGATAGGGCTCGCCCCGGAGAATCGTTTCCGCACGATACAACTGCTCCAACAGAACGAGGCGCGCCATCTCGTGCGGGAGGGTCAGCGCGGAGAGGCTCAACGTAAGCTCGCACCGCCCTATCAGATCGAGTGCCAGACCATGGGCCCCGCCGATCAGAAACGCCACGTCGCGCGCTACGAGGCGCCAGCTCGCGAGATGCTCGGCGAGTTGCCGACTCGTGAGGGGCGCGCCGTCGCGGGTCAGAGCCACGCCACGCGCCCGTTCGGGCATCGCACGGAGCAGCGATGCGGCCTCGAAGCGCCGCGCGTCTTGCGGTGTCGCCGCCCGCCGCCCCGCTTCCTTCACCTCCACCACATGGAGTCGCTGCCGGCGCCGCAGGCGCTTGGCATACATGTCGCACGCGTCTCGCACGGCGGGGTCGCGGATCTTTCCCACCGCGATAACGTGCAACTCCATCTAGGCGTAGAGTCCGCGCAGTCGATGGACTGCCGCGACGCGTTCGATGGCGAGCATGTATGCCGCGACCCTCATGTTCACCCCGTGACGGGTGGCGACACCGAGCACGTCCTGAAACGCGTTCTGCATGATGGAGTGCAGGCGCTCCTGCACGGTGGGCTCGTCCCAGAAGTATCCCATGCGGTCCTGCACCCACTCGAAGTAGCTCACGGTCACCCCGCCCGCGTTGGCGAGAATGTCGGGGACGACAAACACCCCGTTTTCTTCGAGAATGCGATCGGCCCCGGCGGAGGTCGGCCCGTTCGCGCCTTCGCAGACGATGCGGGCCCGCACCTGTCTGGCGTTTCGCCGCGTGATGGCGTTTTCCACGGCCGCCGGGAGGAGCACGTCGACGTCCAGGGTGAACAAGTCCTCGACGGGAATCGCCTCGGCTTTGGGGTATCCCTCGAGGTAGCGGTGCTCGTGCACCCAGCGGATCGCGTCGTCGATGTAGATGCCGTTCGGATTGTACAGCGCACACGAGATGTCGCTGATCCCGACGATGGTGAGTCCCTCCTTCTCGAGCAGCTGTGCCGCGACGGACCCCACGTTGCCAAATCCCTGGACGGCGACCTTGGTGCCGCGCTGCGGCAGGCCGAGGTGACGCAGGGCTTCCTTGGTCACGATCATGCACCCGCGCCCGGTGGCCTCACGTCGTCCCAACGATCCGCCCATTTCGATGGGCTTGCCCGTCACGACGGCGGTGACCGGATGCCGCATGTGCATGGAATAGGTGTCCATGACCCACGCCATCACACGCTCGTTGGTGTTGACGTCCGGGGCGGGAATGTCCGACTCCGGCCCGAACGTGTCGATGAGCGCCGCGGTGTATCGCCGGGTGATCCGCTCCAGCTCTTTGATCGACAGCTGCGTGGGGTCACAAACGACTCCACCCTTCGCGCCGCCGAACGGGATGTTGACGACGGCACACTTCCAGGTCATCCAGGCTGCCAGCGCCTTGACCTCGTCGAGCGTCACGCGAGGGTCGAAGCGAATCCCCCCCTTGGCAGGGCCACGGGCCGTATTGTGGATGACCCGATAGCCCGTGAACACTTCGATGTCGCCGTTGTCCCTCTCGACGGGAACCGACACGATGATCTGCTTGTCGGGAGACCGGAGGACCTGGTAGCTCCCCGGATCCAGATTGAGCAGCTGCGCCGCGTGGTCGAAGCGCGCCATCATCGCTTCGAACGGATTGTCCTCGTCGAGCGTCGGGTCCTTGTCTCGTCCGATAATGGCTTGGGCCGAGATGGTCGTGTCGGCGGCTTCGTCGCGTGCGGTCATATGCGCTCTGGCTCTCAGCCAGACATCCTCATTCGCTGGTGGCCGGTGGCAAGCCGTTGCAGCAGAGCGCTGACGAGTGCCTCACCCGCCTCCCACTCCACCTCCAGTGCGGCCACCAGCGGCGACTCTCGGCCGTCGGGCCAGACCCCCCGGAGCTTCACGGCGTCCTTTTCGGTGACTACAACGTAATCAACCCTCGCTGCGATCTGGAGGAGGCGCGTCAAGTCGGCTGCTCGGTAGCGGTGATGATCGGGCCACGCCAGCAGCTCCGTGCGGGCGCCCAGGCGCTGACAATCGGCGACCAAGGGCCGAGGATCGGCGACACCGGCACACACCAGCACCGACCGACCATCCAGGCTCCCCGGCGGCACGACGCCGCCATCGGTCATTCGACGGAGACCACCCATGCTGAGGTGCGCGCGGGCAACCGGCTTGGTGGGCCACCGCCGGCGCACGTCCCCCGCCAGCCGCGCCGCCACGGCGCCGCTGGCTTGTTTGCGCGTTACGATGACAAGATCCGCCCGCCGGAGTCCCGCGCGGACCTCACGCCACGGGCCCGCCGGATGCACCCAGCGCGGCAGGTCCTGCGCGTCGGCGGGCACCAGCGCAACGGTGAGGTCCGGTGTCAGGTCCGTTCGCTGATACGCGTCGTCGAGAACGGCAACACGGCAACCCAAGCGTGACAGCTCGTGTACCCCCCTCCGCCGATCCTTCGCTTCCACCACGGGCACCGTGGGCTGCAGCATGCGGTGGACGACGGCTTCATCGCCGCCGTAGGGCCGGAGCACGATGCCGGGGCGCAGGTTCCGGTCGCGTAGCGCCCCGGCCAACCAGGAAGCAACGGGCGTCTTTCCCGCCCCTCCGACCAGCAGGCTCCCGACGGCCACCGTCGGAATCGGAAGCGGAGGCAGCCGTTGAGCCCGGTGAGCGCCCCATACCGCGCGCGCCCGCATCCCCCACCCATAGGCGATGGCGATCGGCAGCAGCGAGAGGCGGGCCCCGCCGGAGGCCATGCCGGTCGTGGTCCACAACCAGCGTACTACGGAGCCCCGCACTCGTCCTCGCAGGTTTGCATTGCCTCGCGAAACCTCTCGAGCGCCGCTGGGCGCGGTGCGGCGGCATGGAGTGTCAGCGGCTGCCCGTACGTCACTCGCACCGTCGCTCCGGGCGCCGGCAGCACGAAACGGTCCCATGACCGCAGGCGCCAACTCCTGCTCGCCGTCGCCGCGACCGGGATCACGCGTGCGCCGGCGCGCGCTGCCGCGGCGAGCACCCCGGGTTTGGCGAGGCGAGCGGGCCCGCGGGGTCCGTCGGGTGTGATCGCCGCGTCGTGTCCGGCGGAAAGCGTCTGGATGAGTCCGCGCAGACCGCGTGCGCCCCCCCGCGTGCTCGACCCGTGCACCACCGTATACCCCCAGGCGCGCGCCGGCCCGCTGAGATACGCCGCATCGCGGTGTCCACTCACGAGCAACGTGATGCCCTCCTGCCTTCTGTGCCACAACGGCGGCAGGAGCTGACCGTGCCAGACCGCGAAAAGGACCGGCCCCGTCCGACGGGCCTCGTGCACCCGTGTTTCCCCGAATACCTGCAGGCTCCACGTGCGAGCGAGGCCGGCCGCGACCGCGCGGAGTGCCGTCGGGAGGACGCTCATGCTACGCCGCGAGATCGAGAGCGAGGTCCGCCACTCGCGCGCTGGCGCCTGGTGTGCCCAGGGCGGCGCGCAGATCCCCGAACGCCGCGCGCTGGGCCCTGGCTTCCGCCGAGTCGCGAGCGAGGAGAGGAGAGACCGTGGCCGCAAGCAGGGGCACCGAGAGCCGGTCCTGCAGCAACTCCGGAACGACGCTGCGGCCGGCCACGAGGTTGACCAAACCGACATGTGGCACCTGGAGCACCCTGCGTGCCACCGCCGCGGTCACCGCGTGGGTACGATACACGATCGCCATCGGCATTCCGGCCAACGCCGCCTCGAGGGTCGTGGAGCCGGACTTGCAGATGCCTGCGTCTGCCGCGCGCACCACGCACGGAGCATCCGGCGAGAAGACAAACCCGAGCGCTTCGAGTTCCGGGGTGCGCAATTCCGGCGCGGCGACCGCCAGGGTGAGCGTGGGATGATCCTGCCGCAGTCGGAGAGCGGCCCCCCGCATCACCGGCCAGAGCCGGCGCCGTTCGTGCGCCCGGCTGCCGGGAAACAGGCCGAGTACCGGGCGGTCGTCGTCGACTCCCAACGCCCGCCGGGCATCCAGCCGCATCGGCCCCGCGGCCGCGTCGAGCAGCGGATGGCCCACGAAGTCGGTCGGGATCCCTAGCGGCTCGAAGAACTGCCGTTCGAACGGCAACACCGCCGCGAGCCGCGTGACCGACGCGCGCAGGCGGGGCGCCCTCCACGCGCCCCACGCCCAGAGCTGCGGCGCGACGTAATACAGGACGGGGCAACCGCCGCGCCGCGCGGTGCCGGCGAGTTGCAAGTTGAATCCCGGGTAGTCGATCGGGAGCACGAGATCATAGGAGCGTGCGCGAAACCGATCGCGTGCCGCCCGCAACAGCCGCACGTGGCGAGGCAGAGCCGCCAGCGCCTCGACTAGGCCCACGACGGACAGGCCGGTCAGGTCATGCAGCAGCCGGACGCCCGCGGATCGCATCGCTGAGCCACCAATCCCGTCGATCTCGACGTCCGGCACGCGCCTGCGCAGCGCGGCCGCGACGGCGGCGCCGAGCTGGTCGCCTGAGCGTTCGCCTGCCGACATGAAGATTCTCAGGACAGCACTCCGCGTTGGCTGGCGGAGACGAAGTCGATCAGGTGCTCGACCTCCTCGACACCGGCGAACTCCCTGGCGACTTGCGTGAGGGCTTCGTGTCGGGAGAGGCGTGAGTTGAACACCAGGCGATACGCCCGTTGGAGGGCGGCAACCCGCTCGGCGGGCATACCCGCGCGACGCAATCCCACGGTGTTGACACCGTAGAGCTTGAGTGGGTTACCGGCTGCACGCCCATAAGGAGGGACGTCCTGCGGAACTCTGGAGCCTCCTCCGACGAACGACCACTTCCCAACGCGCACGAACTGATGGACCGGTGTCAGGCCGCCGATGTTGGCGCCTTCCTCGATCAGCACGTGACCGGCCAGTTGAACACCGTTGGCCAGCGTGACGTGGTCGCCCAATTCGCAGTCGTGCGCCACGTGCACATAGGCCATGAGATAGCAGCCGGCTCCAACTCGCGTGACGCCGGCCGCCGCGGTCCCTCGATGGACCGTGACGTATTCCCGCAGCACCGACCGGTCCCCAATCTCCACGCGTGTAGGTTCGTCCGCGTACTTCACGTCCTGCGGTGCCGTTCCAAGCACGACTCCGACACCGAGCGTGCACTCCCGCCCCACGCTTGTCAGTCCCTCGATTACCGCGTGCGCGCCCACCGTCGTGCCGGCACCGATCGTCACGTCGGCTCCGACCACGGCATACGGGCCGATCTCAGCGCCGTCCCCGAGGTCGGCGGTGTCCGCCACCACGGCACTCGGGTGCACCAGCGTGGTCATCGATCGACGATCCGTGCCAACATCTCTGCCTCGGCCACGCGCTCACCATCGACCGTGGCCACTCCCCGCATGCGGCACGTCCGTCCCCGAAATTGCAGCATCTCGAGCTCCATCCGCAGCTGATCGCCGGGCACGACCGGTTTGCGGAACTTGACACCGTCCATGGCCATGAAATACACGACCTTGCCCGCCGGATCGTCCACCTGGTCCATCAATAGCAGCCCGCCGGTCTGAGCCATTGCCTCCACGATCAACACGCCGGGCATGATCGGATGTCCGGGAAAGTGACCGGCAAAGAACGGCTCGTTGATCGTGACGTTCTTGATCCCGACGATGCGTTTTCCCGCCTCTTTCTCCACCACGCGATCGACCAGCAGCAGCGGATACCGGTGCGGAAGGATCTGCAGGATCTCCTCGATATTCATGCGGCCTCTTCCGTTCCACGAAGGTGATCAGCGAGCAGTCGGGCGAGTGCCACGTTGCCTCGGTGACTAGGCTGATGGGCCTCGATGTGGGCCCCCAACGGACGTCCGATCAGCGCGAGGTCTCCGAGCAGGTCAACCATCTTGTGCCGAACGAACTCGTCTGGCCACTGGAGCGACGTTCCTACAGGTCCCTCGTCGTCCAGCACAATGCAGTTCGTCGTGTCGGCGCCGCGCGCGAGCCCCCGGTCACGGAGAGACTGGGCCTCGGCGAGGAAGCCGAATGTCCTCGCCTCCGCGAGCTCTCGATCGAACACCGCGGGATCGATCGTGAAGGCCGCGTGCTGTGTGCCGATCATGCGATGCGCATGGCGGAATGTCACAGCGAGGTGGAGCGTGCGGGCCGGGGTCACGCGATACTTGCTGCCCGAGACGCGCAGCGCGCACGGCGGTGGGCTGAACGCCGCCGGCGCTACCGGGGGCGGGTTGCGCAGATCGTCGATGAGGTCCCAAAAGGGTCGAGCGCTTCCGTCCACGATGGGGACCTCACCTCCATCCACGTCAATGACGGCGTCCCAGATTCCGGCCGCCGACAACGCCGCGAGGAGGTGCTCGATGGTGTACACGCCCGTCTCGCGGGCTCCCAGTCTCGTGCAGCGGTCCACACCGGTCACGTCTTTGGGATGGCATGAGAGCAGCGCAGCATCGGGAAGGTCGAGTCGCCGAAACTGCAACCCAGACCCTGGCGCGCCCAGGTGGACGCGCACGCCGCATGGGACGCCCCTGTGCAATCCCACGCCACGCAGTTCCTTCGTCGGCCGCTTCCCGACGTCAGTCAGCCGCATGACCCACCAGTCGTTCGAGATGGGCGACGAGCGGTTCGAGGCGTCGCAGTGCGGCCGTCTGGCGCAGCACCTGTCGGTGACTGCGCGCGGGGTATCCGGAGACGGTCGCGCCCGGCGCGACATCCCCAATGATCCCTGCCTGCGCCGCGATCCGCGCCTCCGCCCCTATCCGCACGTGATCGGTGATGCCAGCCTGACCCGCGACCGTCACGCGATCGCCGAGCATACTGCTGCCCGCCACGCCGACTTGCGCCATGATCAGGCACCCACTGCCCACCCGGACGTTGTGGGCAATGTGCACCTGAGCATCCAGCTTCGTCCCGGGTCCCAGAACCGTGTCTCCCAGCCGCCCACGATCGACCGTGGCGTTACTTCCAACCTCGACATCGTCGCCCAGCCGGCACCCCCCGAAGTGCGGGAGCCGCTCGGGTGGTCGGTCGGGGTGCGCCGCGAACGCGAACCCCTCGCCACCGACTCGCGCGCCGCTCCGCACGATGACCCGGGCTCCGAGCACCGATCCCGCCGCCACTGTGGCGTGCGCCTCGATCAGGCAACCGGACCCCATCGTTGCGCGGTCGCCGATCAGGGATCCGCGGCCGATGACGCACGCGTCGCCCAACGTCACGCCCTCCCCGAGCACGGCGTGCGGACCCACATAGAGCCGACCGGTCCAACGCACACCGCGGCCCAGCCGCGCGGTCGGGTCAATGCCCCAGATCGACGGCGGTGGTGGGTTGATCTCATGGGTCACCGTACCAAGGGCCGCCAGCGGATCCTTCACCAGGATTCTGACGGCGCAGGAGCTGGGGGCATCTGCGAAGCGCGGATCGACAAGCACGACATCAGCACCCGTGCGGCCGTATGCCGTGAGGAATCGTGAGGACGCGAGCAAACTGCAATCGCCGGGACCCGCCCTGTCGAGAGGCGCGATCCCGGCAATGGGGGTCAGCGGGTCACCCAGCAGCTCGCCACCGACGAGTTCGGCCGCCCGGCCCGCCGTGATGCCTCGCCACTGGAAGGTCACCTCGGCGTTTACTGCCCCCCGGCGTTCAATCGCTGAATGACCACCGTCGTGAGGTCCAGGGTCGGATCGGCGGACACGATGTTGTTGCCCGGAGCAGCAACGTCAAACAGCATTGAGAGATTGCGTTCGGCTCGCAGGCCGTCGATGACACGCTGGATGCGGTCCTCGAGCGGAGCGATGAGTTCGGCACGGCGCTGTTGTGCCCGGGTCTGCAGTTCGGTGCCGCGCGTCTCCGCCTGCTGCTGCATGGTGCGCAGTTCGTTCACCCGCTCCTGTCGCACCGTTGCCGAGAGCATCGCCTGCTGCTGATCGAACAGGGCGCCAGCCGAGTCGAGCTGCGCCTGTAGCCGCGCGACTTCCCGCTGGTAACTGCTCATCTCGGCGTTGAACGTCGACTCCGCGCTGGCATATCCCGGCGTCTGCCGCAGGATCGCCTCCGTGCTCAGCCATCCCACGCGGGCTCCGCCCCCCTGTAACTCCACCACGGCGGACGGGACTGCGGCGATGCCGACCAGAATCACTAACCCCACGGCGATGAGGCCGAGAGTGTTCGTACGAGTATTGCGCATGATTGTCATCCCTACGTTAGAAGAAATTGCCCAGTTTGAAGTGGAACTTCCACCCTGGATCAGGGCCACCGCTTTCGTTCAAGCGATCGAATCCATATGCGAAGTCAATGCCGATGGGGCCGAGCGGCGTGATCAGACTGATCCCGACACCGGCGCCGCGCAGGAGGCGGGTCGGATTGAACTGTGCCGGCCGATTCCACACGTTCCCACCGTCCACAAAGGTCGACAAATATATCGCCTGGCTGAGTCGAAGCCCCACCTCCGCGGTCGCCTGAAAGTACGACCCGCCGAACGCCCCCACCGTGCTGGCCTGCGTTCCCGTGGCACGGGGGTCGAATCCCTGCGGAGTCACGGAGAACTCTTCGTACCCCCGCAACGGAATCCCGAACTGCGTTCCGCCCATCGCGAAGAGTTGACGGAAATGCGGTCCGGCGTCGCCCCAGACGAAGCCGGCCTGCGCTCCCAGCCCGAAGACCAGCTTGATTGGCGCCGACAGGACGTCCTCGCCACCGAAATACGCGAGGGGTGTGTACCACCGACCCTCGAATGTCCCGCGCCGGAAGTTGCCGCTGCCGCCGAGAACCCCTCCCGAGTGTGCCAGGGTGAACCGATGCATGAGGCCACCTGATGGGAATGGGAGCTCGATCCGGGTGTCGCGTACAATGCTCACCGAGACGGTCGAGAGCACGCACTTGCGGCAGATGAAGGCCGACGAGAGCGTTGGCGAGTCGAAGTCGCTCTGTTCGAACGCGTAGCTCCCGAGAATGCGGGAATACCGCGACCCGAACAAGGGGAACCCGAACTGGAGCGACGCCCCCCGCGACCTGATGACCCCCAAATCCGCCACAGTGTAGCGGATGCGCGAGTTGTGGGCGGACACGGTACCTGAGATGAGGGACCCGCGCAGCGCCGGATCGGTGTACGACACGTTGATGTCGTTGATATTCCGGCCGAACTGCCACTGGACGTTGACTTGCTTGCCGCGCCCGAAGAGGTTGGGCTCCTGCAGGCCGATGAACCCGCCGAGTCCCGTTCCCTGCCCGACCGTCGCACCGAAGTTGACGTTGCCCGTGTGTCGCTCTTGCACGTTGAAGATGACGTTCACGTCGCCCTGTTGATTGGCCTGCTCGGTCGTAGGTACCGGCAGCGGTTGCTCGAAGAACCCGAGGTTCGAGACGCTCTGGTACGACCGGATCAGCGCCGCCTGGCGGAGGACGTCTCCCGGCACCATCACGATGGCACGCCGCACGACATCCTCATGAGTATGGGTATTCCCGCGAATCTCGATCTTGTTGACGATGGCCGGTTGCTGTTCCACGATTTGCCACCGGAGGTCCACCACGTCGCGCCCGTCCTCCGTGGTGCGCCGCTCGGTCGCTCCCTGGATCTGCGCGTAGATGTAGCCGTTGTTGAAGTACAGCGACTGCAGATCACCGGTGGCATCGTCCCACAGCCGGGCGTTGAACACCTGGCGTTCGTGGGCGGGGCCGACCGGTTCCATGCCCGCTCCGTCGCGTTCACGACGGAACGGGTAGAGCCGCTCGATCTGCTCCGTCGAGAGCTGCCGGTTCCCGATCACCTCGAACGTCCCGACCTCGTACTCGGGACCCTCGAGCACGGTCAGTGACAACGCCGCCTTGCCGGTCTCCCGATCCACGATGAGCGAGTCACTCACGACGTGAAAGTCTACGAACCCGCGCGCGCTGTAGAACTCGGGTAGGCGAACGCGGATATCACGCTCCAACTCGTCTTCGTCGAGCGTGCCGCTGCGGAACCACCAGAACCCTTCGGGGGAGACTTTCATCCGACCCACGACCTCCAAGTCGGAGAATCGCTCGTTGCCTTCGATCGCCACCTGACTGAGCGTGACGCGGCGGCCCTCCGTGATATCGAAGACCACGCGCAGCGACCCGTCCTCGAAGCGGTTCTCGACCACGTTGATGCGGGTCTGATAGTAGCCGGCGTCCTCGTACAGGGAGTCGATGGCGGCGCGGGAGCCGGCCGCAGCCACGGGATCGTAGGGGACGCCGGACAGTAGCCGCACCCTCCCGCGGACCTTGCGTTCGGTAATCTCCTCCGCGCCACGGACCGTCCAACTCATCAGGATGGGGCGCTCCTGCACCACGATGCGCAGCACCTCGGTGTCGTCCACGGTCGCCTGAAACACGTTGACCGAATCGAACTGCCCAGTGCGATACAACGCCTGGATCGCCCGCTGCAGATCGCGGAACCCGATCGGCTGCCCCAGCCGGATGCTTGCCGTCGCGAGAACCGATTGCCGTCCCACGCGCTGCAGCCCCTCGACGGCGACGCTGTCGATCACGGTGAACTGCTCCTGCGCCACGAGCGGCACGGCCGCGGCACAGGCGAGCACGGACAGCGCGGCCGCGACGCGCACGGACCTAGGCCGCGGAGCCGGACAGCGCACGGAACTCCAGCTCTTCCGCACCTGGCGCGGCGTCGACTTCGATAGTGTCGCCGGGCGAAAACGCGCCCATGAGAATCTTGTCGGACAGGGGATCCTCGATGAACCGCTGAATCGCGCGCTTCAGCGGGCGCGCGCCGAACGACTCGTCGTATCCGTGTTCCGCGAGAAAATCCGTCGCGGCGGGCGTCTTCACGAGCGTATACCCGTCGCCCGAGATCCGCCCCTGCACCTGGGCAAACATGATGTCGACGATCTGCGCGATGTGCTCCTTGCTCAGGGAGTGGAACACGATGACGTCGTCGAGACGGTTGAGGAACTCGGGATTGAACACCCGATTCACCTCATCCCGCACCTTTTGCTCCATGATCTCGAACGCACCTTGCGCGCTGGGCTCGTGGAACCCCATGCCCTTGGACTTCGTGATGTCCCGCGCGCCGATGTTGGACGTCATGATCACCACGGTGTTCTTGAAGTCGATCTTGCGCCCGTAGTTGTCGGTCAGGTGGCCCTCGTCGAGCACCTGCAACAGGATGTTGAACACATCCGGATGGGCCTTCTCGATCTCGTCGAGCAAGACCACCGAATACGGCTTCCGCCGCACGGCCTTGGTGAGCGCGCCGGAATCTTCGTATCCCACGTATCCGGGTGGCGCACCGATCAGGCGGCTCACCGAGAACTTTTCCATGTACTCCGACATATCGACGCGAATCAGCGCCTGGTCGTCGGCAAAGAGGAAACGCGCGAGCGCTCGGGCCAGCTCCGTCTTCCCGACCCCCGTCGGTCCGCAGAAGACGAACGTCCCGATGGGGCGACGCGGATCCTTGAGACCGGCGCGGGAACGGCGTATGGCGCGGGCGATGGCCTGGATAGCCTGCTCCTGGGCGACAATCGAGCTGTGCAGCTCCTCCTCCATCCGCAGCAGGCGTTGGGTTTCGGCCTCCTGGAGCCGCGTGACCGGAATGCCCGTCCAGCGCGATACGATGAACGCGATGCCGTCCTCGTCGATGGTTGGCCGATGGGTCTGCCGCTCCTTTTCCCATTCCTCCTGATGTCGGCGAATCTCGCCCTGGAGCTCCCGCTCGCGGTCGCGAAGCCCAGCGGCGCGCTCGAAGTTCTGGTCGCGCACCGCCTCTTCCTTGTCGCGGTTGATCGATTCGAGTTCGCCGCGCAGCTCCGCGACTTCGGGAGGGGGCACCTGGGCGGCCAACCGGGCGCGCGCCGACGCTTCGTCAATCACGTCGATCGCCTTGTCGGGCAAGAAGCGATCGGTGATGTAGCGCTCGGATTGCTGCGCGGCCACTTCCAGCGTGTGGTCCGGGATCACGACACGGTGGTGGTCCTCATACCGCTGACGGAGTCCCTTGAGAATTTCGATGGTCTCTTCGACCGTCGGTGGATCGACGATCACCGTCTGGAACCGGCGCTCCAGCGCCCCGTCCTTTTCGATGTATTTCCGATACTCATTGAGCGTCGACGCCCCGACACACTGCAGCTCACCCCGCGCCAGCGCGGGCTTGAGCATGTTCGACGCATCGATCGCGCCCTCCGCCGCGCCCGCGCCAACGAGCGTATGCAACTCGTCGATGAACAGGATGACGTTCTTGTTCTGGGCGATCTCGTTCATCACGGCCTTGAGACGCTCTTCGAACTGGCCGCGGTATTTCGTGCCGGCAATCACCGCCGCCATGTCGAGTGCCAACACCCGATGCTGCCGCAGGGATTCCGGTGCGCTGCCCGAGGCGATCAGCTGGGCGAGGCCCTCGACGATCGCCGTCTTCCCCACCCCGGCCTCGCCGATGAGCACCGGGTTGTTCTTCTTGCGCCGCGAGAGCACCTCGATCACGCGCTCGATCTCCTTCTGGCGGCCGATGGTCGGGTCGAGCTGGCCCTCCCCCGCCAGCTGTGTCAGGTCACGACAGAAATGATCCAGCGCCGGCGTCTTGGACTTCTTCTCCGCCCTCCCCGCGCCCGCGGCGCTCTGCGCCTTGCCGGCCGCCGGCATGTCGGATCCGAGCAGCCGCAGGGTCTCGGCGCGTGCCTGCTCGAGGTTCACACCGGCATCCGCCAACACCTGTGCCGCGATCCCCTTCTCCTCGCGCAGGAGACCCAGCAGGAGATGCTCGGTGCCCACGTAGGAGTGGTTCAGCTCACGGGCCTCGCTCATCGCGAGCTCGAGCACCTTCTTGGCCCGCGATGTGTAAGGGAGATCCGGTCCCTCGGGCGCCGGCGCCTTCCCCTTCTTCACCGTCTCCTCGATCTTCTGCTGCACGTCGTCGAGATCGACGTTGAGGTTGGTGAGCACGGCGGCGGCCACGCCTTCCCCCTCACGAATCAGGCCGAGCAGGATATGCTCAGTGCCCACGTATTCGTGATGAAGTCGCGCTGCCTCCTCCCGCGCCATCTGGAGGACTTTCCGCACCCGATCGGTGAAGTTGTAACCGTTCATGGCCCTTGCCGCTTCGTCATGCGCCGCCGTGCGACAGACCCCGCCCCGCGTCTTCCTCGAGGAGCTCGCGGACGTATGTGGCACGCCGGACATCGAGCTCGGGGTCCGACACCTCCAGCCCTTCCTGGTAGGCCAGGTTGGCCGGCTGGGTGTAGATCAGCAGCTTGTTCAGAGTGTATACACTCACGTCGGAAATCAGGTTCAATCCAACCCCTAACCGTACACCGCTCAACAGGTTCATCGTCTCGTCGAACGGCAGCTGTCGCGCGTACCGCAACCACGCGTACGCACGCCAAACCTTGTCTTCGATCACGGTCGCGGCCTCACGCTGCAGCACGTCCCTGGCCTGCCGCTCCCACACGATCACCTGCTCGACCATCTTCGCCAGATGATCGAGGAGCTCTTCCTCCGACTTGCCAAGCGTCGTCTGATTGGACAGCTGGAAGAAGTTGCCGACCACCTCGCTGCCCTCACCATAGAGCCCGCGGAACGTCAGACCCACTTGGGAGAGCCCCTGCAAGACCTTCGCTATCTCTTTGGTGAGGACGAGGCCGGGCAGGTGCATCAGGACAGAGGCCCGCAGTCCGGTCCCCGTATTGGTGGGGCACGCGGTAAGGTAACCAAACTCGGGGTGGAAGGCGATTGGGAGCCGGCCTCCGAGATCGCTGTCCAGCCGCTCCAGCCGGGCGTAGACCTGATCGATGGCGAGGCCCGACCCGAGACTCTGAATCCGCAGGTGATCTTCCTCGTTGATCATGACCCCAAGATCCCCGGTCGTCAGCACGGCCGCCGCCCGACGGTTGCGGTTGCGTCGATCCAACCCCACGAGCTCGCGGGACACGAGGTGCCGCTCGTAGAGCACCATGCGCTCCAACTCGAGGAGCTCATCCACCTGGACGAGCGCGGCCCCGTCCAGCACCGGGCTCTCCCGCCCCGCCACCACCACCTCCCGCATCACCGTGCCTCGCTGCTCGTCCGACGCACGGCCCGGAAACACGCACCCCTGGAGATTGCGGGCCAGACGAATGCGCGTGGACAGCACCAAGACGCTCTCAGGGCCGCTCGCCTCAAGCCAGGACATGCCGCCGTCGGGAAGGAGATCGAGCTCGAGGGTCATTCGAGCGCCCGTATCCGATCTCGCAGCTCGGCGCACAGCTCGAAGTTCTCGGCCTCGACGGCCCGACGCAGCTGCTCCCGCAGGTGCGCGAGTTGTTGCGGCCGATCCCCGGAGGCCGCGACCGGCGAAAGATAGACCTCGCCGGCGTGGTGGCTCGAGCCGTGCACGCGTCGCAGCAGATCCCGCAGCTGCGACTCGAATGCGTCGTAGCAATGCGAGCACCCCAGCCGGCCAGTGTCGCGGAACTCGCGCAGCCCGGCGCCGCAGAAGTCGCAGCGCACGGTGTCCGGGCCCGACAGCAACCCGGCCGCGGCTTCTTTCGTCAAGCCGCCCAGGAGGCCGGCCAGCGGCAGGTTCCCGATACTCGCTCCCGTCTGCACGCCCTTGGCCTCGGCGCAGACGTCGCACAGGTGGATCGTCGTCACCTCGCCGTTCACGATTTGCGTCAGATGCACCGACGACGGGCGCTCACCGCACTGCTCGCACGGCATCAGGCCACCGCCCCCGCCGTCACCGAAGTCGTGAGCACTCCGTCCTGCAATTGGAGAACGCGATCCGTACGGCCCGCCAGGACCGGATTGTGCGTCACGACGACCATCGTCATGGTGAGCTCCCGCACCAGGCTCATCAACAGATCATGCAGGGCGTCGCTCCGCGCGCGGTCTAAGTTCCCGCTGGGCTCATCCGCGAGAAGGACACTGGGCTCATGCACCAGCGCGCGCGCCACCGCACACCGCTGTTGTTCACCCCCGGACAGCTGGGTGGGCCGGTGCTCCAATCGCCCGGCAAGACCCACCCGTTCCAGCATCGCGGCAGCCCGTGTCCGGGCCGCCGGGGACGTGGAGCCGCCGATCAGGAGGGGCATCATGACATTCTCGAGCGCGCTGAAGTCCTTCAGCAGATGGTGAAACTGAAACACGAATCCCACCGCCCGCCCGCGCAGCGCGTCCCGCGCCGTCTCGTCGATCGTGCTGTACGGCCGACCGTCCAGGCGAATCTCGCCGTCCGTTGGAGCGTCGAGCGCTCCGAGCACGTGCAGCAACGTGCTCTTCCCGGCGCCACTCTCCCCGACGATCGCCACACTCTCCCCACGCTCCACGCGAAGGTCCACGCTCCGGAGCACCTCCAGCGGGGTGCCGTCACCCCCGCGAAAGACCTTGCGCACGCCTTGCGCTTCCAGGACCACGGTCATTCGTGCCGAATCGCCTCGACCGGATCCAAGCGCGCGGCCTGCCGGGCGGGGTAGATCGTGGCGCCGATTGCGACGACAATGCTGGCGACGATGATCACGGCAAGGTCGACGGGGTTGACGTGCACCGGCAAATGATCGATGAAGTACACGGTCGGGTCGAGCTGGATGATCCGGCGTTCGTCCACGAGCCGGCCGACGAGAAACCCCAGCGCCGTTCCCAGGCCGGTGCCGACCAGCCCGATGAACGCTCCCTGATACACGAACGCCCGCTTGATCGTTGCCACGGGAAGGCCCATCGCCCGAAGGATCCCGATCTCGCGCGTCTTCTCCGCCACCAGCATCGTGAGGGTGCTCACGATGTTGAAGGCGGCGACGATCACGATGAGCAACAACACCAGGCCCAACGCGATCTTCTCGAGTTGCAACGCCGAGAAGATCGATCGATTCTGTTCTTGCCAGTCCACGGCCCGATAGCGCAGCCCCAGATCGGCAATCAGCTCCTCCCCGACCGCCGGGGCGTCCCACGGCTCCCGCACCCGCACCTCGACCCCGGAGACCGCGCTGTCGAGGCCCGCGAACGCCTGCGCCGCGCTCAGTGTGGTCACCGCATACGCGTTGTCATACTCGTACATGCCCGTATCGAAGATGCCGGTCACCTCGAAGGTCCAGTAGCGGGGGACAAACGTCCCGAGTGACGCACTGAACCTGCTGCCGGCGGGCGAGATCACCGTGACCTGGCTCCCGGGATACGCGGACAGGCGGCCGGCCAGCTGGCTCCCCAGTACGATTCCGCCGTCGGCATCGTCGAGCGTGGTCTGGAACGCGAAGTCACCCGCGATGATCGACGCCGGCAGCCCGGTGACCGCGGCAAGCCCGGTGTCGGGCTCGACCCCCAGGATGTAGGCTCCTTCCGTCCAGTCGTGCCCGGCCGAGATGAGTCCCTGGGTGTGGACAAACGGGCCGGCGGCGACCACGCTGGGGTGCGCGCGCACGCGGGCAAGCACATCCTCCCATCCGTCCAGGCGCAGCCCTAAACCATACGTCATTACGCGCAGATGCGGGCTGGCCACCAGGATCTTGTCCCGCAGTTCGCTCTGCAGCCCGTTCATCACTCCCGTGACGACGATCAGGGCCATCACGCCGACGGTCACCCCTCCCGTGGCGATCAACGTGATCAGCGACACCAGCCGCGACGACCGCCGACTGCGCAGGTAGCGCCCCGCCAGGATGAGGTCGAGCGCCGTCATGCGGCCGGACCCGGTCGCAGCATGGGGAAGAGAATCACGTCGCGAATCGAGCGCTGTTCGGCCAGCAGCATCACCAGCCGGTCGATCCCGAGCCCGCATCCTCCCGTCGGCGGCATGCCGTACTCGAGCGCGCGGACATAGTCGCGATCGACGGCGTGCGCCTCCGCGTCTCCCGCCTCGCGCGCCGCGGTCTGGAGGTCGAAGCGGCGTAGCTGGTCGTCCGGATCGTTGAGTTCACTGAACGCGTTCGCCAACTCCCGACCCGCCACGTAGAACTCGAAGCGCTCGACCAGCGTCGGATCGCCCCGCTTCACCTTGGCGAGGGGCGAGATATCGAGCGGATAGTCCACCACGAGCGTCGGCTGCTCGAGCGTGGGCTCCACGAAGTGCTTGAACACCTCATCGAGCAGCTTCCCTCGGGGCATCGCGTCCACGTCCGGCACGTCGCGCGTCCGTAGCACCGCCCGAAACGCCGCGTCATCCGCGGTCAGCTCCAGCCCGGCTCGGTCCCGCACCAAGGAAGCGTAGGTCACGCGTCGCCACGGTACGGTGAAATCGCACGTGACGCCGAAACGGTCGATCACCGGCGCTCCGGCCACGGCGACCACCACGTCGTGCACCATGGTCTCGAGCTGACGCATCACATCTTCGTAATCGAGATAGGCGCCGTAGAACTCGAGCATTGTGAACTCGGGGTTGTGCAGTCGGTCGATGCCTTCGTTGCGAAAGTCCCTGCCGATCTCGTACACCCGTTCGAGTCCGCCGACGATACAGCGCTTGAGATACAACTCGGTCGCGATTCGCAGATAGAACGTGCCATCGAGCGCGCGGTAATGGGTTTCGAACGGGCGCGCCAGGGCCCCACCGTATACCGGCTGGAGCACCGGGGTCTCGACTTCGATGTAGCCCTGGCCATCGAGGAAGCCCCGGATCATCCGGAGGACGCGCGCGCGCAATCGCACGACGTCTCGTGCGTCGGCGTGGACCGCCAAGTCCGCATACCGTTCGCGTGCGCGCTGCTCGGGGTCGGCCAGCGTCCCATGCTGCTCCCCGCTCGCGTCCGCCTTGCCGGCCGGAAGGGGTCGCAGCGCCTTCGTCAACAACTCGAAGTCGTCCACGTGCACCGTCGTCTCGCCCGTCCGCGTCGCAAACATGTATCCCCCCACCCCCACGAAGTCGCCGAGATCACAGAGCTGCGCGATCTCGTATGCCCGCTCCCCCACCACGTCCGACTTGAGATAGAGCTGGACGCGGCCCGATGCATCCTCGATATGCATGAAGGTCGACTTGCCGTGGCCGCGACGCGAGACGATGCGACCCGCCACGCGCACCCGGGCACGGTCGCCCGGTTCGAAGGCGCGCACGGCCTCCGCGGTGGTGTGCGTGCGTGCGAACCGGTAGGCGAACGGCTCCACCCCGAGCGCGCGCAACGCCGCCAGCTTCTCACGGCGGGCGTCCTCGACGAAGGAGCGGGATGCTTCAGTCATGCGGCTCGCCCTCCGAACCGTTTGAGGAAGGCCTCGATGAACCCGTCGATCTCGCCGTTCATCACCGACTGCACATCCGACTGCTTCATCTCGGTGCGGTGATCGTTCACCATGGTGTAGGGCTGAAACACGTACGAGCGGATCTGATTGCCCCAGCTGATGTCCGTCTTCGTCGCCTCGACTTGCTGGCGCTTTTTGTCCCGCTCGTCAATCGCGCGCTGATACAATGCCGCCTTCAGCATCTTGAGTGCGGTCGCCCGGTTCTTGTGTTGGCTGCGCTCCTGCTGGCATGACACCACGATGCCGGAAGGGGTATGTCGCAGCCGGACCGCCGACGACGTCTTGTTCACGTGCTGCCCGCCTGCACCGGAGGCCCGGAACACTTCCATCTCGATGTCTTCGTCCCGGACATCGATCTCCACCGCGTCGTCCACGACCGGGTAGACGAACACCGAGGCAAAGGACGTGTGGCGCCGGGCTTGGGCATCGAATGGCGAAATCCGCACCAGGCGGTGTACCCCCTTCTCGGCCTTGAGGTAGCCGTAGGCGAAATCGCCGCCAATCTCCATCGCCACCGACTTGACGCCGGCTTCCTCTCCCTGCAGCAGGTCGAGAATCTGTACGTCGTACCCCCGCCGTTCCGCCCAGCGCGTGTACATCCGCATCAACATCTCCGCCCAATCCTGCGACTCGGTGCCGCCCGCCCCGGGATGGATGGTCAGCAGCGCGAACCGCCGATCATCGGGCCCTTGAAGCATCGTGCGCAGCTCCAGGTCTTCGATGCCGCGCGTGAGGTTCGCCACTTCGGTAGCCAGCCCGGCTTCGAGATCCTGGTCGGGTTCCTGCGCCAGCAATTGCGCGAGTTCGAGGGCATCGGTCGTGCGCCCGTCGAGACCGTCGAACGGATCGGTCCACCGCCGAATCTGGCGGGATTCCTCGACCACAGCGCGGGCCTGTTCCGCACTGTCCCAAAAACCCGGGCGCGTCATCGAGGAGTCGAGGGAAGCTAGTTTGGTGCGCTTGTCGTCCAGGTCAAAGGAAACCTCGAAGTTCAGCCAATCGACGTTGGAGGTCCTGCAACTGTTCGATCGGAACGGGCATGAGCGGATCCTGTCTTCACTGTCGGTACAAAGCGCGGCGAGCCACCGCTCCCAGCCGAGGGGCGCGACGGCTCGCAAGTCACTGAAAAATAAGGGGAATCGCGCTTCGATTCCACCCTCGAAGGTCTAGAAGATCTGCTGCCCGTCGGCCAGGATCTCGTTGAGCGCCTCCGTGAAGTACGGTGCGGACTCCGCCATTTCCTTGCCCACCTGGTCGACGAACTCCTCCCAGCTCTTCTTGATCTCCTCGGCGAACGCCTCCTTCAGGTTGCCGGCGGCGAGTGCCTGGGCGCGCTTGTCCGGCTGGTAGACAATCATATCCGACACGAGTGCCCGCGCCAGGCGCCGCGCCTTCTGCCTCGGGTCACGCGCCAGAAACGGGTTGATGGGCTTCTTCTCCTCGAGGGGCCGCGCCGGCGGGGGGGTGGGTGCGGCGGCGGATGGCGCCCGCGGGGCCGGCACCACGGGTGGGTGGGGTGGCGGGGCGGCGGGCGGCGCGGTCTGACTCGCAGGCTGAGCCGCGGTGATGGGACTGGGCGGCGGTGGCGGCGCGGGCCTGAGCGGCCTGACGACGGTCTCGACCGTCGGGCCGGGGACACGGGGAGCGGACGGCGCCGCCGGTTCCGGTGTGGGAACCCGCGGGACCGCCACTTCCCTCCCCTCCATGGGCCGGAACACCGGTGCGCTGGGACGAGCGGCCTGCGTCGCCGGCGTCATCGGCGGCGTGGGTAGCGCCTCGGGTGTGGCGGCAGGGGCAGGTGGTGGTGGCGGCGCCACCGGCGGCGTAGCCCCCACACTCGGTATCGGCGGTGGCGGCTTGACCGACCAGCGTGAGATCACCGGCCGCGAGAGACGGGGCTGGGGCGCGGTCACCACCGGCTGGGGCGGCGTGGCCGGCATGCTTGGCACACCACGCGCGGCCGTCGTTTGGCGCTCGGGGCCCGGCGCCGGTCGTCCTTCCGCCGCGGGGGACACTTCGAACACGTCCGAGCACACGGCACAGCGCGCTCGAACGCCGGCGGAGGGGACCTTGGACGGGTCAACCCGGAATACGGTTTCGCAGGCTGGACAGCGAACGTTCATGAATGCCTCAGCAACGCGGTCATTGCGAGTCGCTTCGTCGGTCGATCACGAAGACGGATCCGGGCAAGGTCTTCGCGTAGCTCTTCATCTCGGTGGCGAGTTCACTCACCTCGGCGGGGTGGCTGAAGTTCCGTCGCTCGTTCGTGACGATGCCGATCGAAAGGGTCATCAACGGCACTCGATGCAAGTGCCCGCGCCGGTCCTTGCCGAAGAAATACCCTGCCCGCCGATCCTGCTCGTTGTACTGGAACGGGATCAACGCATCAAATACGGCGATGATCTCCGCGCTCACCTCCTGGACCTTGTCCATCCCCAACACCGTGATGAAGTCATCGCCACCGATATGGCCGACGAACCCGGCGGCGCCGCACATGCCCCTCACGACGTCGCGGAGGATTCTCGACACCAGGAAGATCACTCGGTCGCCGTCGTAATAGCTGTAGCGGTCGTTGAACTCCTTGAAGTGATCCAGGTCCACATAACATACGGCGAACGGCTCGGTAGTGTCGAGCCGCGTCCGGATAGCGCGCTCGATCTCGGTCGTACCTGGCAGACGCGTGGAGGGATGCACCGCCACGTTGCGTTCGGTGCGCGACAGCAGCACGCCCAGGCGACTGCGCTGCTCGTCCGGCGCGAAGATCGGCGTGAGGACCTCGTCGGCGCCAGCGTCAAACCACCGCCGCACCGACTCGGCCGAGTGACCCCCTGACACGAACGCGATCGGGATGATCGCCGTGTACGGATCGGCCTTGAGGGTCAAGCACAGCTCGCGGCCCGATTCGCCGGCTCCGTCGGCGTCAATAACGATCAGCGCCGGCGGCGTGCGGAGTGCGGCGTTCTCCACCGTGGTCCGGTCGTGTACCGCCGTCAGCGGCAGGGGTAACCGCGACGCCCACGACGCAACCAGATCGGAGACCGGACGATCTGACGGCGAGAAATAGAGCACCGAGGGTCGGGATCGCACCGGCCTCCTCTGAAATCGCGTAATTACTGAAACGGCCTAAACTTAGGACGGCCCTTCCGCCAAGTCAAATTGGCAAAACTGGGCCGCGGAATCGGATTGGCGGCCTCAAAACGTCACATCGAGACGAATTCCGCCGCGCACTCCGCGGCCCTGGGCTCCGGTCCAGAGGGCGCTGCTGACCGCCACCGAATGACCGTTGCGCGCGAGCCGCACGGACACGAAGGCGTCGATCGCACTCAGGACGTGATTGGCCAGCAGCAGGCCGAGTTGCGTGGTGGCCCGCCGGAACGCTTCATCGCTCTTGCGGATCGACTGTCTGAACAGATCCTGCTCCAGTGCAGCATCTCTCCATGACCATCGGAATCCGTCGCCGACGGCCCGCCGACGATAGAAATCGATGGCGAGCCGATACTCCACGCTTTCCGGGTCCGGCAGGCTGTCGGGCTGGGTGAAGAACGTCTCTCGCGCCAGGGCCCAGAGCGATCCGTTGAACGTGGAGCGGTCCTCCGGGGGTACGAGGGCTGGTCCGGGATCCGTGTCGAACGGACCGCTCTCGATGTACTTCTCCATTTGCTCGAAGTATTCGAACACCGTGTCTTGGGCCACGGGATCGAACGGCCCTCGGGCGACCGTGAACGCCAATTCGTGATACTCATCGCGTGCGGCCCGACCCTCGCCCTGGAGCGCGAAGAACCGAGCGACGAAGAACGTTTCGACCGCAAGAAACACGGCGCCGCGATCGTGTCCCATCATGAGCTGTCCGGCGCCCGGCACCACGACCGAGGCAAGGGGAGGCATCCACACTGGGGCGCCGGCGCGGGATCCCGGCGGCGCCTGCGCGGGCACAGGCCGGGCCACCCACGTCCCGAGCACGAGCACCACCCACACGAGGCGCCTGCGGCTCACAGTCCGGCCCTGAGCGATACGTACACGGGTTCGTCGAAGTTGGACGAGAGGAAGAACGCGCGCCCAAGATCCAGTATGACACTGCCGATGCGGAACCCCACGCCGATGGCTGGACCGGCCGCCTCGCCCTGGAGAAACGCGTAGCCGGTCCGCAGTTGGAATTGATCCCCATAGGCCAACTCGAGACCGACTTTGACGTCCGGGTGCTTGTAGGTCCCCCACCGACTGCGCAGGTCGACCAGCGCGCGAGCCGAGATGCGTTCCGGAACGCTGGGGAACTCGGGCAGCAGCAGGCGATACGCCGCGCCAACCTGCACGCGTGTCGGGAGCGGGTCCGCCTGGTCGCGATTGCGCACCTGGAGCTTGAACCCGACATGCTGCACGGCCACGCCGACCCGCAGACCGCTGATCGCCGCGATGGTGTACTGCACGCCCACGTCGATCCCATGCGTGGTGCCGACCGCCGTGGGGAACCCGCCACAGGCGCCCGAGCAGTCCTGTCGAAACTGAATCAGCTTATAGGATATTCCCGCCGCGAAGCCTGCCGGGAGCGCCGCGGCGTACGACGCCAGCAGTTGGATGTTCTTGGGCGACAGCCTGCCGACCGGAAGTCCGGGGCCGATGGCCACCTCCTGCGTGCCGAAGTCCACGAGGTACGCGGAGATCCCGATGACGCCGAGGCGTCGCGCCTGGACGTATCCCGACAGCGCGGTGTTGTTCGAGGCAAACGTCTTCGCGAAGTGGATGGCCAATTCGGAGTTGGCAAGCAGGGCTAGGCCCGCGGGGTTCCAGTATGCGGATTCGCTGGAGCCTCCATCTGCGACGGCGGCCTGGCCCAGCGCCGTCGATCGGCCGCCGACCGGCACCAGCAGGAAGGCCGCGCCCCCGCCTTCCGGCTCCTGTGTGTGAGCGGCTCGGGCGAGCAACGACGCGGCGGCGAGGAGGGCGAAGCTAAAAAGGCGTCGCCTCATCGATCAGCATGATGGGGATGTCCTCCTCGACGGCGTAGATCAGGCGACAGGCGTTGCACACCAGTTGTTCGACGGGATCCGTCCGGTGCTCCAAGTCGCCCTTGCACTTGGGGCACACCAGAATCTCGAGGAGTTCCTTGGATACGCTCATCGCTTCTCCTGCTCCGGGGCCGGGAATCCCATGCGACCAAGATGGTGCAGAGATTTCCGCCACTTGGGAAGGACCTTCACCCTGAGATCGAGGTACACCCGCTGCCCGAGCAACGCCTCGGTGCTGCGCCGCGCGGCCGCGCCGATCTCCCTGATCGTTCTGCCTTGCTGTCCGATCACCATGCCCTTTTGTGACTGTCGCTCGACGAACAAAGCGGCCCGAATATACACTGGATCGTTCTCCTCGCGGAATTCGTCGATCTCCACGGCGACCGAGTACGGAAGCTCCTGGTCCAAGTGCAGGAACGCCGCCTCGCGAATGTACTCCGCGGCAAAGAACCGAACCGGGAGCCCGCTGATGGCATCCGGATCGTGCCGCCACGGTCCGGGTCGCGCGCGCTCGCGGCACCAGGCGAGGAGTTCGGGAATCCCGTCCTTCGTCGTGGCACTCACCCTGAGGTCTACCCCGGCCCACCGGTCGCGGTCACGCTCGCCCACCAGATCACTCTTGGTGAGTACCGTGAGGACCGGAGGCAGCGCGGCTGGCGGGTCGGCGAGCAGCGTGTCGAGCGAGGGCACGTCGCCCCCGTCCGGCGGATGGAGGTACACGACGCCGTGGGCGTGCGCGATGGCGTCAGCGGCCAAGCGAACCATCGCTTCTTGCAACGGATATGCGGGTTTCACGAGCCCAGCCGGATCGACCAGCTCGAGCTGCACCTCACCGTCGGTATCCACGCCCACGACTGGATGCCGGGTGGTTTGCGGCCGCGCGCTCACGATCGACAGGTTGGTGCCGAGTATCGCGTTCAGCAGTGTCGACTTCCCGGCGTTGGGCCGGCCGGCGAACACGATGGTGGCGAAGCGGGTCATGGGAACAAGATGCACGTCGAACGTCGGAAGGCCCAAGGCTCGCTGTCGAACCTTGGGCCTTCGTCATTGGCGGCTGGCAACGGCCTACTCTCCCATGCCCTTACAAGCATAGTACCATCGGCGCTGACGGGCTTAACTGCCGTGTTCGGAATGGGAACGGGTGTGGCCCCGTCGCGCGAGTCACCAGCCATGGAATTGGGACCTGCGAATGCCGAATCTTGGTGTGCGAAGTTCATAACCTTCGGCCTTCGAGATTCGCCATTCGCTATTCCAATGGCCATGTGGATGGTGCCCAGGGTGCGCGGAACCCACGCGCATGTTGTTGCAAGTTGAAGAGATCAAGCTACACGGGCGATTAGTACGGCTTGGCTCAAGCGCTCACACGCCTTACACCTACCGCCTATCAACGTCGTCGTCTTCGACGGCCCTTCAGGGACCTTGCGGTCCAGGAGTGTTCATCTTGGGACGGGCTTCCCACTTAGATGCTTTCAGCGGTTATCCCTACCCGACTTCGCTAACCGGCTATGCCACTGGCGTGACAACCGGGACACGAGCGGTCGGTCCAACCCGGTCCTCTCGTACTAGGGTCAGACTCCCTCAACACTCCAGCGCCCACCACGGATACAGACCGAACTGTCTCACGACGTTCTGAACCCAGCTCATGTACCACTTTAACCGGCGAACAGCCGGACCCTTGGGACCTTCTCCAGCCCCAGGATGTGATAAGCCGACATCGAGGTGCCAAACCGCGCCGTCGATGTGAACTCTCGGGCGCGATAAGCCTGTTATCCCCGGCGTACCTTTTATCCGTTGAGCGATGGCCCGTCCACACGGGACCACCGGATCACTAAGGCCGACTTTCGTCCCAGCTCGAGATGTCTCTCTCACTGTCAGGCGCCCTTCTGCCTTTGCGCTCTGCGTGCGATTACCGACCGCACTGAGGGCACCATTGCGCGCCTCCGCTACTCTTTAGGAGGCGACCGCCCCAGTCAAACTACCCACCTGCCACGGTCCTCGACGGGGTTACCGTCCGAGTGAGGGCGCTAGCAAAACAAGGGTGGTATTTCACTGATGCCTCCCCCCCAGCCGAAACCGGGGGTTCATCGGCTCCCACCTATGCTACGCATGCCGAGCCCACGTCCAATGGCAGGCTGCAGTAAAGGTGCACGGGGTCTTTTTGTCCTGTGGCGGGTAATCGGAATCCTCACCGATACTACAGTTTCGCCGAGCGTGTGGAGGAGACAGTGGCCAAATCGTTACGCCATTCGTGCAGGTCGGAACTTACCCGACAAGGAATTTCGCTACCTTAGGACCGTTATAGTTACGGCCGCCGTTTACCGGGGCTTCAGATCAGAGCTTCGCACCCGAAGGTGCTAACCCCTCCTTTTAACCTTCCGGCACCGGGCAGGCGTCAGTGCCTATACGTCGGCTTGGATTACGCCTTAGCAGACACCTGTGTTTTTGTTAAACAGTCGCTTGGCCCGACTCTCTGCGGCCGGCTTCCGCTCACTCCGCGAGGGAGCTCACGTACCACCGGCACTCCTTATCCCGAAGTTACGGAGTCATTTTGCCGAGTTCCTTCTCCACAGCTCACTCGAGCACCTTAGGCTTCTCGCCTCGCCCACCTGTGTCGGTTTACGGTACGGTCGATGATGGCCCTCATCTGCGAAGCTTTTCTCGGCAGCATGCGTACAATCCCTTGGCGGGGTCCGAAGACCCCTTCGGCATCGGTTCTCGGCTACCCGGGCGGATTTGCCTACCCGGGAACGCCTACCACCTTACATCGGATAATCCACCATCCGACGGATCGCTTGCTTCTGCGTCCCTCCTCAGACTCAAACAGACCACCACCGGTACGGGAATGTTGACCCGTTTCCCATCGGCTTCGCCTTTCGGCTACACCTTAGGGGCCGACTAACCCTGAGATGATCGACATGGCTCAGGAACCCTTGGGCTTTCGGTGACAGGGGTTTTCACCCTGTTTATCGCGTACTCGTTCCGGCATACTCACTTCCCATCGCTCCACCGGAAGGCTCTCGCCCCGGCTTCGACGCTCTGGGAACGCTCCCCTACCACTTCGTGCAGAGCACGAAGTTCGCTGCTTCGGCGGACGGCTTATAAGTCCCGACCATTCTCGGCGCGGCCACGCTGGACTGGTGAGCTATTACGCACTCTTTAAAGGAATGGCTGCTTCTAAGCCAACCTCCCAGTTGTCTCAGCATGTCCACATCCTTCGCTACACTGAGCCGTCACTTCGGGGCCTTAGCAGGCGATCTGGGTTCTTTCCCTCTCGCCAGCCCACATTATCGCAGGCCGACTGTCTCCCTGGCAGCATCTAACAGGCATTCGGAGTTTGGTTGGGGGAGGTACGGCTAGGCCGCCCGAGCCCATCCAGTGCTCTACCTCCTGTAGACTCAATTCCAGAGGCCGTACCACAATACGTTTCGGGGAGAACCAGCTATCTCCGAGCTTGATTGGCCTTTCACCCCTACCCTCAGGTCATCCGAGCGGTTTTCAACCCACAACGGTTCGGTCCTCCACGACCTGTTACGGCCGCTTCAACCTGCCCAAGGGTAGATCGCCACGGCTTCGGGTCTGCCGCCAGCAACATAACGCCCTATTCAGACTCGCTTTCGCTACGGCTCCGGCCCTCAAGGCCTTAACCTGCTGCTGACGAGCAACTCGCCGGATCATAATGCAAAAGGCACGCCGTCAGGAGACATGCACCCGAAGGTACCTGCTCCCTCCGACCGCTTGTAGGCACACGGTTTCAGGTTCTCTTTCACTCGCCACCTGGCGTTCTTTTCACCTTTCCCTCACGGTACTAGTGCACTATCGGTCACCGAGGAGTATTTAGCCTTGGAGGGTGGTCCCCCCAGTTTCCCGCAGGATTTCTCGTGTCCCACGGTACTCGGGATCCCGCTAGGGGCCGTAGACGTATGCGTACCGGGCTATCACCGTCTCTGGCAGGTCGTTCCAGACCGTTTCGGCTTGGTCTCGTGCTCCCATGTTGCGGTCCCACAACCCCGATCGAGCAAGCCCGACCGGTTTAGGCTGATCCCCGTTCGCTCGCCGCTACTTAGGGAATCGCGGTTGCTTTCTCTTCCTCCGGGTACTGAGATGTTTCAGTTCCCCGGGTTCGCCCCTCTTGACGAGGTGACGCAGGTTGCCCCACGCCGGGTTTCCCCATTCGGACATCCTGGGATCAACGCTTGTGTGCAGCTCCCCCAGGCTTATCGCAGCTTACCACGTCCTTCATCGCCTCTCGGTGCCAAGGCATCCACCGTGCGCCCTTTGTTGCTTGATCTCACAAATCTATGAGGCAACTCGTACGCGCTTCTAGTGTGATTCCAACACCCTACTACAAGCACCATCCACATAACCATCAGTTGTCAAAGAGCGCCACAGAGTTCTACAGCATTATCTGTGACCAATGATCGAGAGAAGAGGAAAGTGCGGGCGACAGAGAACCTTTCGTGATCCGCGATGCTCGGCGGCCCTACTCGGTATCTCCAGAAAGGAGGTGATCCAGCCGCAGGTTCCCCTACGGCTACCTTGTTACGACTTCGCCCCAGTCACTGAATTGACCTTGGACGGCTGCCTCCTTGCGGTTAGCCCACCGGCTTCGGGTCCCCCCAGCTTCCATGGCGTGACGGGCGGTGTGTACAAGGCCCGGGAACGTATTCACCGCGGCGTAGCTGATCCGCGATTACTAGCGATTCCGGCTTCATGCAGTCGAGTTGCAGACTACAATCCGAACTTAGACCGGCTTTTTGCGATTAGCGAGCTCTTGCGAGTTGGCGACGCTCTGTACCGGCCATTGTAGCACGTGTGTAGCCCTGGGCGTAAGGGCCATGATGACTTGACGTCATCCCCACCTTCCTCCGGTTTGACACCGGCAGTCCCCCTAGAGTCCCCGGCCGAACCGCTGGCAACTAGGAGCGAGGGTTGCGCTCGTTGCGGGACTTAACCCAACATCTCACGACACGAGCTGACGACAGCCATGCAGCACCTGTGCACGGACTCCGAAGAGGGACCGATGTTTCCACCGGCTTTCCCGTGCATGTCAAGCCCAGGTAAGGTTCTTCGCGTTGCATCGAATTAAACCACATGCTCCACCGCTTGTGCGGGCCCCCGTCAATTCCTTTGAGTTTCAGCCTTGCGGCCGTACTTCCCAGGCGGGGCACTTACCGCGTTAGCTGCGGCACCGAGAGGGTCGCTCCCCCCGCCGCCTAGTGCCCATCGTTTACGGCGTGGACTACCAGGGTATCTAATCCTGTTTGCTCCCCACGCTTTCGCACCTCAGCGTCAGCAACGGCCCAGCGAGCCGCCTTCGCCACTGGTGTTCTTCCCGATATCTACGCATTCCACCGCTACACCGGGAATTCCACTCGCCTCTACCGAGCTCTAGCTGTGCAGTATCACCTGCAGGTCCGGAGTTGAGCCCCGGGATTTCACAGGTGACTTACACGGCCGCCTACGTGCGCTTTACGCCCAGTGATTCCGGACAACGCTTGCACCCTCCGTATTACCGCGGCTGCTGGCACGGAGTTAGCCGGTGCTTCCTGTGGAGGTACCGTCACCCTCGGTCCCCTATTCGAAGCCGAGTATTCGTCCCTCCTGACAGTGGTTTACAACCCGAAGGCCTTCATCCCACACGCGGCGTCGCTGCGTCAGCCTTGCGGCCATTGCGCAATATTCCCCACTGCTGCCTCCCGTAGGAGTCTGGGCCGTATCTCAGTCCCAATGTGGCTGATCATCCTCTCAGACCAGCTACCCGTCGTAGCCTTGGTGGGCCGTTACCCCGCCAACAAGCTGATAGGGCGCGAGCCCCTCCTCCGGCGCGACCTTGCGGCCGCTTTCACCTCAGGTCCATGCGGATCCGAGGTCGTACGCGGTATTACCCGGCCGTTAGGCCGGCTATCCCCCGCCAAAGGGTAGGTTGCTCACGTGTTCCGCACCCGTTCGCCACTCACGCAGCAGAGCAAGCTCCACTGCATTCGTACGACTTGCATGTGTTAGGCACGCCGCCAGCGTTCGTCCTGAGCCAGGATCAAACTCTCCGAAAGAAAGTTCTATCAAGCTCATGTTCGAACGACGTTCTGTCGTCAGAATCACAAAAATCGGAAATTGAAACCCCTGCTGCGTAACCGTTCCGACGGTCACGCGATCATCGGGGCCGCACTCTCCTCAATCCTCTCAACCATCAGTTGTCAAAGAGCAGACACGAATGAACGGCCGCGAACCATGCCGCAGCAAAACGCGAATCTGACTCGCTCCGCGTCCACTACGACCATCCGCGGCGGTATGTGCCCCTCAAAAAAAGTCTTGGGGAGCACAGAATTGTAGACGGTGATCATGCGAGAGTCAAGCCGTCAAATCGCCGATTCGCGCGAACTTAGCGGCTGTTGGCAGCGATTCAGCCACACCCCGGTCAGGAGGCTCGCCGCGTCCGTCCACGCCGGCGCGCCGCCAGCCCGCCATCCTGGTGCAGCGGGAAACAGCCATGAAGGTCGCAACTACATGATCTGCAACATGTTGGAGCTGAGCGATGACGTGGGACACCGGGCTGGCTCGGGCCGCGATGCGCTCCAGACGCTCCGCCCATTCGCGCGCCTTCGCTCGAGCCGGCGGCTTCAGCCGCGAATCATCCTCGAAATGATCCGCCATGCGTGCGTTTGGTGACCTCGCCGGCAGGGTAAGGACGCATCTTGATGCATGTTCAGGTCTTGCTCACTCGGCCGAGGAGGTCGCATAGTATGGCCATGCCCGATCTGGCACGCCGATACACGGTGGACGAGGTGCTCGCGTTCCCATCAGACGGGAATC